>JAEIGA010000554.1_pt1 | contig 55348 bp, 59 predicted proteins | sample 9270691 | NCBI WGS metagenome assembly JAEIGA01 (sample SAMN17057246, study PRJNA624740) | gut metagenome | biome: biome; isolation source: fecal sample | host: Bos grunniens | place: China: Xizang | collected 2019 | reverse complement strand
TTCCAAGAAACCACTAATACCAATATGATCCAATATACACTATCCCCCCTCCCCATCCTTTGTATCTATTGTTATATAGATATAATTGTTAACACTTGCGCACTATGACGTGCGTGTGGAAGATGGTGGATGCCTTGATGGATGGGGAAGATGACGTGCATTGGCGAACGTGCGACCCCTAGGGAGCACCAGCTTGCCTGTTGTTCGCCATATCGCGATTGTGTTCTAAGAGTCAAACCCATCTCAACTTTCTCCATCCACCCTTTCTTCCCTTTGTTGCCACTGTCATCCATGCTCCATGGTTACCATGCTTGCACGGTCACCTGTGTTCTCGGGATGAGCCATTGGCTTGCTCATCCATTCGTTGGGGTTAGCCGCCCAACGTCTGAAGCGAGTGGTTGGCAACCCGAGTCCTAGCAACTCGTTGTCTTGGTTGAAGCTTGGCTAGGCAGGCTTCCCGTTCTAAGGAGTGCATCATGTTCGTGGTGTTCGATAACTTTGATGGCATTGCCATCGCTTGCATGCACAATCGCGTTGATGCTGAGGCTATTGTCAAAGCCAACCCCAGCATTGATTGTCGCATCTCGTTCTATCCCAACCTCGTCGATGACGAATGGCTTGGTTGGGATATCGAGAATCCGTTCGTGTAGCAGTGGAGCCTTCGGGCTCCCTGCTCTTTCTTTTCCCACCGCTACAGCGCAATCATCCGCTTCGCGGCCGTCGCTACGCGGCAGAAGGAACCGCTTCGCTACTTCGGTAACCCGCTCACTTCGTTCGCTCATTGTTACCGAAGTTTCCTTCTGCCGCCACGCTCCTCTGATTGCGCTTTCGCTATGTTGCCTTGCTTGCAACGTTTTCATCTTGTTGCTACTGTCATTTGTGTTCCATGGTTACCATACTTGCACGGTCACCTGTGTTTTTCGGGTTGGCTTGCCTTCCCTTTGCTCGTGTGTCTTCCTTTGTTGCACGGGCATCTGTAATTATTGGAGTCGCCATACTCCGAGTTAGTGTAAATGTCTTATTGGAAGGAGACGATTATGGCTATGCAGACATTCTTCAGCACTGATGATTGGTATGTCGAGGAATCCCCGATTCGTGGTTGGGGCTTCAACGAGAAGGGCACGTTCTACATCGTGGTATTGCGTACCTTCAACGAGGAGAACGGCCCTCAGCCGTACAACCTCTATCTCCCGAAGAACAAGGTCGGCAACTTGCCTGCTATGCTTGACCAGGTTCCCGAGGAGAAGCGTCACCTCTTACGTTGCACTGGTGGCCGTCGCCTCGGATTTTGCGAGGCTACGTGCGGATTCGCTATCGAATAGTGCGCAAGTGTTATCGATTGGGGCAGCAGCGATTACAGCTGTTGCCCCTTTTGCAAGATAGCGTAGTTCAGTTTGAGAGGAGGACAACGATGGAGGATTGGGCCGACAGCATTGACATCCGTGTAATCATCAAGCAACTGTAGGCTAGTTTAGAAAGGAACAATCATGTTCGTGGTATTCAAGGAGTCTCAAGCAATCGCTGCATTCAAGAACCAAGCCGACGCTGTTGATTATTGGCGCGACAACGGTGGTACCATCATCCTCTACCCAGACCTCGAAGAGGATGATGTGGTCATCTATTAGAAAGGAACTATGATGGGCTTCACAATCATATTCTGTTGGCTCATCGTGGCTTTGACATTGACGCTGCTCGGCTCCAAGTCGCACAACAACGTGCTGCTTGGAGTCGGGACAGTCATGCTGCTGATGATGAGCATGATCGCGGGAGTAAGCTATTAGGTAGAAAGGATAGGCAATGGCAAACTTTAAGTGGAACAACCGCAACCTCACCGTGATGCGCGGTGAGTACCAGTATGGCAGCTGCAAGCAGCTCGCAATACTCTGCTTCGACGACACAGATCCGGAATGCTGTGTTGCCAGTGGCATACCTTACGGTGTGTTGACCGTGAATCTCGATGATCCTCGGTGCGAGCCTATCGATGGTCAGTATCAGATGCAGTTCCTCGATGTCAACAATTGGCCTGGTATCGAGTGGATACTCGACCATGATGAAGGCGTTGATTGGCTTGAGAAGACCAATGATAAACAGCAATCAGGGTTCGTCACGTATCCGTTGTACATCTTCGACCTCGATAAGATTCCGCATGTCTAGGAGGTGAGCTATGGAATACAGGAACCGTGCAGTAAAGGAGCTGCGCGATCGTATTGGTGTCGGTACCAGTGTGGCAAGCGAACTGCTTGTTCTTAGTGGAGGCGATGTCGATCTTGCTGTAGAGGAAAGCCGTAAGGCTGATGGCCTTGATCAATGCAAGGCAGGCATCATTGATGCAAGGTTCAGGAGGTTAGAAGATGAACGTAATGCGTCCAGATGAGATTGTCGAACGAATGAACCAGAGCCGTCGTAAAGATATCAAGGACGGCATCATCATCATCTTGTTCCTTGCAGTAGTTTCGATTCTCATTGTTGCTGGCTTGGTGTCAGCAGTTCTCAATTAAGTAATCTAGATTAGAAAGGTAGTCAGTCATGGCAACTCAGGTACAGGTAATCACCACCCATCGCAACCTCACGGCTCAGAAGATGCGTGCCGCTATCAGCATGGCTCTTGCTTGCTCGAAGGATAAGGATTTCGACGGTGTTCGCGTAGCTCTCAAGCAGCTCGACGATGCGACCGCTGCGTTCAAGCAGGCCGTCATCTAATGTAATCTAATGTAAACCAGGCAGGCTCTCCATTAGTTCGGGGAGCCTGCTCCATTAGTCAAGGAGGTAGAGAATGAAACTCGTAGAGATCGCAGCTGTCGATGCTTATTTTCATATCAACAAGGACTACGAGTTCTTGGATCAAGATATCGAGCTCGCCGATTACGTGCTGGTTTACGATAAATCTCGCAACGATATCGTCATCGTCAAACCAGTGCAGCTCGAACGGCCGATAGCCTACAGCAATGAAGGCAATATCTCCCGGCAAGAGTTCGAGCAAGTTATCGACTATTTACTTGATGAGCTTGAACAAGTCGATACGTTCTTCAGGTTCGATATCATCCATGTGTTCGTTACGAAAGATAAGCATGCATTGCTTCGGCATCATGTCAATGTGATACCATACGAAGAGGAAGGAACTGAATAAACATGAGCACATTCGATGACATGGTATCTTTCATCAAGTCAGCTTGCCCAGCTCGCAAGTACATCGTGCCATGCATGGAAGGCCCAGCCGGTATCGGCAAGACCGCAGCATGCAAGCAAGCAGCACTTGAGTTGAAGGACGAAGGCTTGATGACAGGCAAGGTCGTCACCATCATCGCTTCGCAGATACTACCTAACGAGGTATCGGGTATCACGATGCCAGTGGTAGAGAGCAAGGCGATGGAGATCTTCGATCACTTCAGGCTGAGCAGCCTGGTCGATGGTGACATCTTGTTCTTCGATGAGTTATTGGAAGCCGATCAGCTCGTGCTGTCAGCATGCCTCACACTCATCGAGAGTCGCGAGCTTATGTCTGGTCGCAAGCTACCCGATGTCATGATCGTGGCGGCAACCAATCCCACTATCAAACCGAACATGCTGAAGGAGAATATTCGACAGCGTTTCGTGTGGCAGAAGTTCGACCTCGATAAGACAGGTTGCCGCGAGTACATCAAGAAGACTGTCGGTTATGATGTCGGCGATGAGGTAATCAACCAGCTCGTCTGTACTGGCGAAGAGTACAACATCTTGTCACCTCGCAGCCTTACCAAGATGGCGAGCTGGATGGCAGAAGCCAAGGACTCCAAGCAAGCTGGACTCATCGCCGAGCAGATCAATGCCGTGTGGAAATCACAGCTCGGCACCAAGCTCAAGCAGGCATTCCTCAACAAGTTCAACGAACCTGTTCAACAGGTGCGCCGCGCCATCCGCATCGCACTGACTGAACAGGATGTAACGATGGCCCAACTCGACGATGTGTCCGAAGGCATGGGCGCTATCATGTATGATGATGAGGCGTTCGAGCAGACCACTATGACCGAGCTGATGGAAGTTCTGAAACAGCTTCCCGAATGGGACAAGGTTGCAGAGCAACTGTCATCCATGATGGTTGAGGAAAGCGAAGACGAGAAGGTTAACTTCTAAAGAGAGGAGTGCATATGTTGCAAAGGGTATCGGTCGATGGTCTTCAGTTGCCACGGCTATACATCGCCGAGAACCAGCAGGATGTCATGATCGCCAGGCAATCAGGCATCCCGTACATCAGGTGGAAGTGGGGACAAGAGGAGCTGATCAAACAATTGCTCCGCCCTGTCATCGAGAAAATGTTCCCCGGTATCCTATGGGACAAGGTTCTCGGTTTCAAGAAGAAACCTGTGCGTAGCCAGGTCATCATGGTATCGGGTAGTCAAACCGAGGAATCCGTTAAGCACGAGGTCGCCGATGTCGATAGTGAAACTATGCTTGAGAAGCAGCATGATTACGATAGGTATGTCGATGCTCTCGATCATGAATGGCAGGAACCTGATGAGAATGGCGAGTACACCCGTGTTGTTGATATCGCTGATGGCCCACGTGATTGCATTGGAGGTCAGGTGAATCCGAACTACGAGGATTTTCACGTTGACCGCATGAGCATTCAGCAATACGTGGGTGACCTCAGCTCATCGGTTGACATCAATGTGTTGCAGAAGCTTGGCATGATGCCAAAGTTCCTTGGTAATGTTACTGATTGTATCAAGCATAACATCAGCCAGAGTATGCGATGGACTGAGGGTTACACCAAGAAGCTCGGCTATCCGCTCGGTAAGTTCAACTGCAAGGCGGAGCTGCCAAACCTGGTCATCATCGATGTGAGTCATAGTATTCCCGATGGCATCGCAGCTACTATGCTCACGTTAGCGGATACGTTGCGCAGCCAATGTAATGCAGAGCTTATCATCACCAGCGCCAGATCCGGCTACTATCCTGTAGGTGCCGAGTTACCCAAGCCCCAGACTCTCCGTGATTACTATGGTCGTAGCAACGAGAGCGTAGAGTTCCTCGGTATCTTGCAAAAGTATATCGCCGGTCGCGAGTTCGGACATGTGATCAGCTTCGGTGATTACGATAATCCTGGTTGGCGTGCTGAAGGCGATAGCACTATCCCCAATAACATCGATCTCAAGGGTACCAAGGTTCATGCTGTGCATCATTACCATACCTATAAAGATGATACCGAGACTGGCTATGCTCGTTGGGTTAAGGAATGCTGCCCGTCTGTGCAGATGGAGTTCGACACTAGCTGGTGCAACATCATGAATAAGAAATACAAGATGAGGTAAGGAGGAATACCGTGGCGAAGATGATACTGGATTACATCGACATGATGATTGCCGCCGAGGAACGCAAGGGCAAGGAACTTACCTACGATGAGTGGTGCGACATTAGGCGCAATGGCACACCCGAGGAAATCCAGGAAGCTGTTGAGCGCATGATGGCTCAAGGCGGTTATGATAACCTAGCTTAGTTAGGAAGGACAAGTAATGATTCGTATTATCGATTCGAGGTTGGATGTTCTCAAGGGCAAGACGATGGCCGAGTGTCTACAAGGTTTCGACACCTTGAAGGACAAGGTCGAGCGTGCCATCGATGTCGTCAAGGTGATGCCGATCAACGGTTGCATCACAGGCAGCGTGTTCTTACCTGGGTTTGATCCCGATGCATGGGGTAGCACGCCTGATGTTGACGTGTTCGTGTACAGCGAGAACGATTTGGTTCGTGCCTGCACATATGCAGAGTACGCTCTCAAGATGAAGCCGGGAACAGGTTCCGATCGTAGCGAGAAGCAGGAACGCTGGAAGCTGGGTCGCCTGTTCAAGAGCGGACTCAACAAGAAGCTCGGCATCACCACGTACAAGTTCAACTGCGATGGCGTGGTGCTGAACTTCACGTTCAAGATGACCAAGGAGCAAGGTCGTTGGGTTCCCATAACCGATGCACCGGGAGTGCTTCGCTCCTTCGATATGAGCATCGTGCTCCAGGCTTATGATATCGAAAGCCATATCATGTATGACCTTCGACCTGATAACGTGCCCGTGACCACAGCAATACCTAATCCCATGCGCGAGCATGATTGCGTGATGTGGACCGTGAGCAAATGGGTTCGTCAGTTCGACCGTGTCGTGAAGTATTACAGCCGTGGTTTCGATACCCGTCCGATGGCAGAGTTCTACCTGAAGATGATCGACGAGTGCATCGATGCCGGTTGCCTGTTCGATAGCGATGAGAGCCATGAAGCATTCGAACAGTTCAGCGAGGAGTTCATTGCCAAGCGTGCGGTCATCGCCGATTGGCTAGAGGATCACAAAGATGACTAAGAAATATAAAGTGGTAACTACTGTTTATAGTTACCCCAATGGAAAGCTAGTCAATTTTACTGAACGATTCTTCGATACAAAAAGTGATGCTCTTAAATATTGTAAAGAAAATAATTGGGAAAACCCAATGCAAACTTCAAAAGCCGTTGCTTATGTATTCAAAGTTAAAGCTGATTGGTTTCCAATTAATTAAGGAGGATTAGTATGACACTCATGATGGAAATCGAGTGCGGCACTTATCAGGCGCAGAAGTTCGAGATAGATCTTGACAGCTATGCACAGCTTCGACCTGTTAATGTTGATTCTAAAGATCATAAAGCAGCATATGATTTGCTGCGTGATACGTTGAATGACATCACGTTCGCTGACGATGGTTGTCGTAATGAGGATGCAGTCAATAGCTTAATTGCATTGCATGTCCTCGGTTACGATGTCGAAACGTGGATGGCGAACTTCCTCGACGATATGGAAAGTAGGACAGCTCTGTTCCATTTATGTGACATTTCCAGGTTTGAGGAACATGTTGATCGTGTCCTTCCTTACCTTGAGAAGTGGGGACCCGAAGGACATGAGGCTGATGCGTTAGGGTATGCGATCACTGATTAGGTAGCAACAGCATAAGCTGTCGTTATAAGGTAAGGATGATTCGAGAAAGGAATCGCAAATGAAGATGTTCAACAAGGCTGAGTGTGAGTACAAGGGCGGTTACATCGTGAGCAACGGCGAGGTCGTGGCAATCGACAACGAGATCGTCGATCTGCTCAACAAGCTCGAAGACGATCTTCAGCGTGCCAAGTTCGAAGATGAGAACTGCGGTCCGCTGCCTTGCTATCAGGAGCCTGACGAGTTTGTCCGCGTATCCGAGCATGGCAAGATGTTCCCGATCGTACAGGCGATCACTCCGGAGCTCGACGAGATGGCGGAGCATGCCATCAAGCTCATGGACGAGGTTGACAAGATGGCGGATGCCGAGAGGATCAACGAGTACTTCGCGGGCATCAAGCCGCTCATCCTGTTCGTGAACGAGGAGTTCATTGTGTCGGGAGAGCAGGGTAACCAGCACCGCTTCGACCTGCCGACCGTAGGCAACCCGCTTGAACTTGACAAGGACAAGCTCAACGAGCTTGTCATCGACATGTTCATTCCCGGCATGTCGGTTAAGACGGTCGATTAACATGGGCAACACGAGCAAGGCTATCGGCACGAACGCCGAGACGAAGGTCGTCCGATTCCTTGAGGACAATGGTATCCATGCGGTACGCAAGGTTCTCCATGGTTCAAAGGATGAGGGCGACCTGCTCGTGTCTCTGCCATCAGGTATCGATGTGACGTTCGAAGTGAAAGGTGGTAAGCAAACCTGGAACCCAAATCGAACATTGATGGATGAATGGCTGAGACAAGCCGAGGTCGAATCGAAGAACTCTGGAACCATATGTTATCTATGCGTTGCCAAGTACCGCAAGCAGATAAAGGATTATGACCTTTGGCTTGTGAAGGATGGCATGAGATATCATTGGTTCCTCGATGAGTGGTGTGACTGGATCAAGAAAGGATAGAAAGGAGGAGAAGGATGGGCTTGAATCCTGGTGAAAGTTTGGCCGCTGAGAAACTACGGGAAAAAATTCTCGGCGATAATTTCAACAGCGGGTCTGCCTATTATGGCATGTATCATTGCGGATACTATGGCGTGCCTATCGAGGATTGCATCGCTAAGTGCCAGCGTAACGGCATCGCCATCCGCAAGAAGGATCTTAATTCATACAATGATGGAGCCTTTAAGCGTGGCATGCAGGGCATGGCAGTTGACGTGAAGATACAGCAAGCCATCAAGGAACCCGGCATTCCGTTCGAGCAGATGAGGCTCAAGGATTTCCCGATGTTCCCAGTTGGTTGGGTTGGAACCGAGCGCAGGTTCTTCCCTTGCACGCAGGATAACAGGCCCATGCAGAAGTGGGGATGGACCAAGGACTTCAGTCCGGAGCTGTACGTCCGTGCAGATGCGAAGGCTCTCAGCCCTTGCGGATGGGTAGGCCAGAACATGTTGTACCAAAGGTTCATCGTCATGGATATCGATGGCCGTGGTCACGGAGCCGACGACTTGCAGGTGATTGCCTTCGGCTCACAGTTCCGTGACCAGACGTTCACGGTGGAGGATCCAGCTAAGCCTGGGTCCTTCCATCTGTACTTTGAAACGGACCGCTTGATTCCAGTGCGCCATTTCCCGTGGGCTAAGCTAGACCTCATGGGCAATGCGGTGAACGCAGCGGTCTATTTCAAGAACAAGGTTGGCAATGGCATTCCGATGATGAAGCTCGATGAACAGGTATGGAATGCCATGATGGAATATCAGAAGAGAAGAAAGGAAGAACAACATGTCTCTCAATCCTAGCGGTATGGGCGGAACCTCTTGGAACTTCAGCAAACCTGACAAGGAAGGTTACTCGCTCGAACTATGGGGAACCGTCGTGTCCTTGCAGGAAGTCCAGGCACGCGAGTACAATCCGTATGGTAATCAACCCGGTCGTCCGGCGTTCTGGCCTGACGGCAATCCGAAGATGAACATTCGTATGGGACTCGCGACTCCCGATGGCTCGCTGTCGAGCATCACGTTCGGCAAGGCTGGCAAGAAGCAGCAGTCAGGTGAGAAGCCCAGCTTGCATATGCAGCTGTTCAACCTGACGAACCACAATATGATGGAGCTGATCGGCAAGACCTTGCATCTGTGGACCTGGCCTGCGAATCCGAACACCGGGCAGACCTGGGGCCAGGGCAACCCGCGCTTGTTCGGCGTCGAAGAGGTGACCGATGTGAAGTACGAGCTAACCGGTCAACTACCACCTGAGTATCTGGTACCAGAACTGTATGCCAATGACGCGGTTCAAGGAGGACAACCTGTAGCTCCGTCTCCACAGCAGATGCAACAACCGCCGATGCAAGGACAGTTCTATGCACCGCCGACAGCGCAGCCTCAGCAATACCAGCAGTCGCCAATGCAACAGTACCAACAGCATCAGCAACCGCAGCCGATGGCACAGCCCCAGCCCCAGATGGCACCGGCACCGCAGGCAATGGCACCGCAGCAGGCGCAGCCTATGATGCCCCAAGGTGCGGCGGGAGCACAGCCGCCCATGCCCACAACACAAGCCATGCCGCCACAGCAAGCCGGTGCTCCAATGCCGGCAGGCATGGATCCGGCAGTAGCTCAGGCAATGCAGGCAGTGGGTGCAGTGAACGTCCAGCCTGTGATCGAAGGGCCTTCGTCGGTGTATGATGATGACATCCCTTTTAACCAGTCAAGGTAGTTTAGATTAGGTAAGAGAAGTTGCCGTGCCACTTGGTTATCCAGGTGGCACGGCTTCGTTAAGGAGGAATATAAACATGACTAAATATTTAATGACTTGTGGTTGTGTAAATATAGCAAAAACAAGCGATGGTAAACCTGTCTGTCCAATACATAATTGTAAAGAAATAGATCGAGAAATCATATCGCCAACTGAAGGACTTGAAGGCAGGAAAGCAAAATGTTCATATCATTGTGGAAGCGAAAGTGAAAGTAAATGGACATTACCATTCTTCCGATATAAACCAAATGAAGAATACGATGAGTATTATTGCGGTTGTTTCGGTTGGGATTAACTTATAAGAAAAGGAGTGCAAGCATGCCTAACGCAATTCAACAATCGAATAGGGTCGCTCCCTGGTTGGGTATCGGAGTTCAAGGTCAATGGGATAACAGTATCGAAGCACTGCAAGCTGCTGACCTTAACTTCGATGTAAGGCAAGAGAAACTGTATTGGATGCGCGATGACAATGGCATCGTATACAACGAAGTTGCCCCGATGTTTGGCAACATCCGCAACACCGATGACAAGTTGCTCGGTTGCGTGACGCCACAGTATAGGGTTATCCAGAACCGTGATGTGTTCTCGCTCATCGACCCGTTCCTCGGTACCGGCGGTGTCATCACTAACGTCGGCATGACCGAGGACGGACTGTGTTTCATGGTGGCAAGGATGCGTGTCGAGACTATTGGAAAGGAACCGTATGAGATCAACCTCATGCTGACTAACAGCTTCAACACGAAGTACCCTTGCCAGATAATCATGACGCCGATCCGCATCTATTGTCAGAACATGTATCGTAAGCTGGTGAACGATCGCATCTTCCTGGCAAAGCACACGACCACTGCGAACGAGAGGCTTGTGCAGATAGCACAAGGCAATGCCGTCGAGAAGAAGGTGCTCGCCTTCGGCAATATCATCGAGACGTACCAAGGCAAACACATGAGCACACGTCAGCTCGAAGCATTGGTTGCGTTGCTGTTCCCGTATCCGAAGGAAGGCGGGCCTCGCGAGATGACGTACAGGCTTAAGGCTGACGAGCAACGCGAAAGGTTTAAAAATCAATATTTCGATGCGCCCGACAATAGGAAGCATCAGGATACGACATTCGGTTTCGTGAATGCTTACTTCGATTACCTGTCGCATCGCAGCATGACCCGAGAGATACAGGGTTCATGGGCTGACCGCAGGTTGGTCGGCCTCGTGAGCGGTAATGACATCGACATGAAGACGCTGCACGAAGCGTTGAAGTGAAGTGCTATCACGACGCATCGAGTCAATCGACATTGAGATTGTTGCATGTGCAAAGCGTAACGGAACAGCAGCGTTCCCGTTACGCTTGCGAATGCACTGTATGCAAGCGCATGACCGATTAGTTTTACACTAGGTACGAAGCTCAAATGGAAGCTTGGTACGAATGTTGGATGAAGGAGTATATATGACGAAATGGTTTCATAAGTGCGACTTGAATTGGTTAAGGGCAAGGCAGCAATTTCTGACTGCAACCGATGTGAAAGAGTTGTTGCCGATTACTAAGACGGGACGCAAGCGCACGGTAAACGATGAAACTTACCTAAAGGTGCTGGCCCGCAAAATGGTGAACCTCACCGAAGATGATTGCGTTTCCACCGGAGCTGCTGCGCGTGGTCATATCCTTGAGCCATATGCGATCGACCGGTATAACGAAGTGGACTATGGTAAAAATGATTACCTATGGCATTGGGATAATGTAGTAGTAACACGCAAGGACCCAAATCGGTTTAGCCTTGCATTCAGTCCTGATGCAATGAGCTATAGCATGCCTCATAATACTTCAGATAAGATTGATACTGTAATGTCTTGTTTCTCAGATATGAGTATCACAATTGGCGAGATTAAATCCTATTCGCCTGAAAGACATATAATCGCAGCTTACACGCCGAAGAAAGAGCTTGAAGAGCGATGGCAAATTGCAACGGCGATGGCAGTATGCAAGTCGATCGAGACGGCTTACCTGCTGCTCTACAATCCTTCGATAAGCAACCAGCTTTACATTGTTGATTATGATCGACGTGATCTAGTTGACGAGATTGAAATGGTATTGGAAGTCGAGAAGAACTGGTTGGCATGGTTTGCTGCTTTTAATAAACCCAGCTTTTATCATACTGTAATTGGTGAGCCTGATGAGGAGCAGGCTATTATTCGTAGCATCATGAAGCAAGAGGAATTGAATCCTGAGAACGAGAGGTCTGTTATCCTATGACGAAATGTATTATAGCTACGAAGGAATTAGAGGTGAAGATCGGAGGCGTAGAATATGATTGCCTCTTGATTCCTAAGAACAAGTATATGGATATCGACTTCACCGAGCATCCCGAAGACCATCCGAAGGTTAGGAAGCTAATCGAGAAGGTGAAAAATGGAGAGATCTAAAGATTGCAAGGGATGGTATGTCCCATGGATCTGCGGCTTCTGTCCCTATAAGAAGAACTGTAAGAAGAGGTAATGTTTATTCCCAGGTGGGCTTCGGCTCGCCTGGGAATTTTTTTTACTCTAGTGTATACTTACTACATTGTTACTACATGGGAAAGGAGAGTGTATGGCGGCAATTAAGAAGGAAGAGCTCGAACGTCTCGAAGCTGAGTATGGCCTTGGAGAAGATGGCCTAACATATCAGCATAGATGCTCGCGCATTACTGCTTACATGGAAGGACATGGTGAAGATTGGAAGCCTCCGGTCAAGGAACAAAAGCAAACCAATGGACCTAAGACTAATCGCTTTGGCAAAGGCCATCCGCTGTTCGGCAAGCGAATCCTCATCACTCCGATGATGAAGCCTGACAAGAACCGCAACCTTGCATTCGACGAGCCAGTTGGCCCTGAGATCACGCTGCATGAGTACAATGCAGGCGAGATGATCTACGGTGCGAACGAGGATGTTCAGCGTATGGTCGGCGATTATGTCATCGAGCGTGTCGATAGGACCAAGCAGGTCATGGCTAAGACCACGTTTCCGAAGATCGGTACGGAGATTTCCTTTCAACCTGGTATCGATTTAGTTCCCGTGGTGCGCGGCAACGACGGCAGCACCGGTTACATCTGGTCGTTCCCGACCCAGCTCATTCAGGTTGAGATGAATGATGAGCTGTACGTCATCCAGGTATATGGCCTCAAGACCTTGCTGAGAAGCGTCTATCCTGAACTTGAACCTAAGTTCTCAGGTAAACCTATTATGTCCTATATCGACGGTGTCACGTTGGCTGCTTCGATTCCGCAGACGCATGCCCTGTTGAAGAAGCATATCCGCGAAGAGAAGATGGCCGAGAAGGCTGGGCTTGGCGGCAATGGACTCTTCTAACGCAATCGAGAAAGACGAACTCCATGATTGGGTCGAGAACGAGACGCATGCCCTCGATGTGGTCGCATCTTGGGAAACCCTTTGTGATGTGTACCGCACCTTGGAATTCAACGACCCGATCAACGACGCGATGAAATTAGAGGAGTTCAAATGGATAATCGAGAACATGAACCGTCACCTGACATCGGCGAGGAAGAAGCTCCACAACTGCGCAGATCCGGAGAGCATGAAGGAGATCCTGTCGAAGATGTTCACATCGGAACAAGCGAAGGTGTCGGACCGCAGGAGCCTGACCTACCACAAGCTTCGCCAGATGTGGGTAAGCAGGATGATAGCGACATTGGATGCGATGATGATAAGAGAGGAGAACGAAGATGGACGAGACTACTGGAACGACTGAAGACCTGGAGAACCAGGCGCAAGTTGATCCGTGGGCTGCGGCGTTTGCATCACTTGAACAACGAGGCCAGGGCAATGGTGAGGAGCCTGCCGACACCGGAGCAGGCGATGTTCCCGGAGGAGAGCTGGGCGATTCCTCAGCAGATAGTGGGGATGCAGGAGTTTCCGCTCAGGCTGAAGACATCGACAGCACTGGAAACCAGGATGATCTTGGAGGATTGGATCCTGATGCTGGAGATGCTGGAAGCCAGGGTCGAACTGCTTTCGACGACAAGCTTGGAGTCAATGACGAAGCGATAGCCCAGTACGAGCAAGCGCTTAACGATGGTATCCGTGAACAGGCGATGAACGATATCGCCCAGGAATTCCTGAAGCGCAATATCCGCCAGCGTAACGGCGTACTCGGTGCCACGCTTGACGATGATGACATCTGCAAGCGTGACTCCGACGGTGTTCCGCACTTTTACAACCCCGAGACTGGTCGCGAGTTCACCGGTGATAATCCTCGTGCCCAGGCTCGTGAGTGGGTGGACGAGTACAATCGTGCCCTTGCCGACGCTTTCAACAAAGCGTGCGCCAACTACGAGAACCATCTCAGGGAACAGGCACAGCCTAGTATCGAGGTTATGAAGTTCGCTCCCAAGTACGAGAAGCTTGACGATATTCGCCGTGGCATGTTCGATAACGTGATCGAGGATTACGAGATCAAGGACAGCCAGGGTAGGGTCGTTGGCTACAGTTGCGATCTTGATAAAGCGCTTGCATTGGTAGATCGGCAAATCAGCATGATTCAAGGTTATGCCAAACGGTATGCAGCAGAGCAGAAACCTGCTCCCACTTCACCGGCACTCGATATGAAGACCAGCAGCGGTGCTGTTCCCAATGGGAACCAGACGCCAGTGAATTCGCTTGAAGAGGCGATGCTTAGGATCCAGGATGCAGAGCTTGCAAAGCTCAAGAAATAAGAAGGATACAATGAATAAGATTACTCAGGAAATGGTTGATAAGGTTATCGAGGAAGCTGAAATTCGCGACGAGAAATGGTGGGATAATCTCACTGTCGTATCTGCTCGACTCAAGAATGGTTGGACTATCACCCATTCGTCTGCATGCGTTGACCCAGCCAACTACGATCACGAGGTTGGTAAGGCTATCTGTATGAAGGCAATTGAAAAAGATGTCTGGAAGATGCTTGGTTGGACATTGAACGACGAGATGCATGGGAAGCTTTTCTAAGGAGGAACAATGGACAAAAACATCAATAACATCAAGGTAGTTAAAGGTAACGATGAGAAGCTTACCATTGATGACAAGATCACCATCAAGGAACTTGAAGAGCGCATCACCAGTATGAAGGAAGACAAGGAGAAGAAGTGCAAGTTCGCCAAGGAGCAGCTTGTCGAACAACTTAAGATCGATGTCGAGAAGTGGCGCACTGCTACCGGAACTGCGGAGGCTGCTCGTGTTCTTCGCTTTGTTACATCAGGTGGTCATGATTACGTTGATTTATCTTGGGCAAATCGTCTTGCCTGGGATATGGCTGTTGAAACAGATAAGATGAGGGAGAAAGCCGAGAGCCTGACCTATGCTGAGATGGATAAGCTCTGTGATGGATTCTATGAAAAGGAATTTAAGATCGATTACAGCAAGAAGGATATCGTCACCGAGGATGATATCACTCATGCAACCTATGAGATGGCGTTTGAACTCATGCGCCTCGATCTCTGTCAGGGTGTAGGCAAGGCGGCAGAGGATATGGTCGAGTTCATCAAGCGCACGCAGGACGAGATCGATGCCTGCGGCGAGAAACTGAAGGAACTCAAGGGTGAGGAGAAATAACATGAAGGCTTACAAGAAACGCATGATCGAAGAGTTTAACCAGTTGAAGGATCGAGCTAACAAGCTTGAGAAGATGCTTCGTAAGGATCGCCTCGGTAAGCTGGATTTCGAATTGGATTGCCCTTATCAGCTTCTCAAGAAGCAGTATGATTCCATGCTCGCCTATATGGAATGCTTGAAGGAACGGGCAATCCTGGAAGATATCGATCTGGAGTACTAACCTATGGCGGTGCAGGTTCCCCTGTACTACGAGCCTAGACCGTACCAGCGTGCGGCCTGGGCTCGTCGCCTATCAGGGAAGTATCATTACGATATCAACATCTGGCATCGTCAGGCGGGCAAGGACTCCAACGATATCCAGTTCGCATTGTTCAACAGCTACCTGCATGCCGGTACCCAGTCAGCCTATATCGGACTCGATAACAAATGGATCCGCCGTAACATCTGGGACAAGTACATTGATGGTCGCAGGCATTTCGACAGCTACCCGCAGGACATCATCGAGCCGTTGGAAACAAGGCAGCAGGTGAAGTTCAGCAATAACGAGGATCTAGCACCTGCGCTCGTGCAGTTCATCGGCTTCAAGGAGAGCGAGAGCCTTATCGGTTCATCGTATGAGAACTTCTACATCTCCGAGCTGAGCCTGTACAAACGTGGAGCCTTCGACCTTATCATGCCCATTTGGGATATGAAGAAGGCAGAGGGCAAGGACTTCATGATCTGCGCCAACTTCACGCCTCGTGGTATGAGCAACATCGCAGCAGATTTCCTCTCGGCCTACACTGGTACAGCTGATCCCGAGGGTTGGCCCGGCGAGCATGGCGACGTGTACGTTGACCTTATGCCAGCTGATAAATCTCTGAGGGATGACGGTACCAGGTTGTTCACCGATGAGATGCTTGCCGATATCCGCCAGCGTTACATCCGCGCCATGGGCAACGACCTGCTGTTCAGGCAGGAGTACATGTGCGAGTTCCTGGCCGTCAATGCAGGACTCGTGTTCCCTGGTATCGAGGCTGTCCGCAAGGAAGGTAGGTACCGTAAGTTCAACCTGGATACCAGCCGACCCGTGTACATGGCATGGGACATCTCCTCGAAGGACAAGCAATCTGACTGGACCAGCTGCATCGTGTTTCAGTATTTCAATAACTACCTGTTGATCTACGACTACTTCGAGGACAACCGCAAGGCCGTGGTTGAATGCGTGCAAGAGCTCGCCAAGCGACCGTACTTTCACCTGATTCGCGCTGCGTGCCTGCCATGGGACTCGGACAGATCCGGTTCGTCTAGCTCGCCGTTGGAGGAATGCAGGCGTGCGTTCCCTAACATCCAATGGCATAAGCTTGATAGGTCGTATGTTTCCGACAGGATCAACCGTGGCAGGCAGATGCTCGCCAATGCCGTTATTAATGAAGAGCGGTGCGATTGGCTCATGGAGTGCTTCGAGTCCTGGGAGTTCAGGGAACTCAGCTCTGCCGAGGACTGGTCTGCACAACCTAAGCACGATCGTTACTCTCACCTCATGGATGCCTACGGTTACGGTTGTGACTTCTTATCACAGGTGAGCTATTTGCAAGAGGCAACTGGTAAGCCAAAGAAGATGCCAGCTTACTATGATGAATGGGATCTAGATGGTGAGACATCTGATTGGGATGATTTGCCACCAGGTATGAGGCCAAGCAAGTTTAGCCCTTTGAGAAAGAAGTCGCCGCAGGATATCTATGGTGATGGTATACTGTAGTTGCTCTGGATGGTTAGCAAGAGGGGAAACGATAAGCTCACCCACTATAGCTGAGATGGCTATACAGAGCGCCAGCGAATGCCCGGGGTTGCTTCGGCGAACCGGTAAGGGTCGGTCTTGCGAGCCTGGCCCTGATAAAAGAAACCCTGTACATTTTCGTACAGGGTTTTTACTTATCGTTAATTTTCATGGGATTCTAAAACCCCAGGTCAGCGGATCGCTGAGAGCCGTTTTAAGGCTCGTTTAATTATCACGTGGACTACTTTACCCTCTTAAGCTTGGGATTCTTGCGCTTTGCAGCGGGTGAAGCATTGCGGCTCGCGTTAGCTACGATAGCAGCTGCGGCCTTCTTGGAATACTTGCCGCCTTTCTGCACGTTCTTTACTGCTTCTTTGAATGACATTGTTATTCCTCCTCGATCTCGATCGGCATGTTGTACTTGATTGCTTGGAAATGAACCGGCGTGCCAGTGTGCTGGATTGCGCTGGTAAGCACGATCTCATTCAGATTGGTGTCGATGGTGTAATCGATGCCTTGCGTGAGATGCAAGCCATTGACGTAAACCGAGATGATGTCATAACTCTTGTAGTTCGCAATGGGGATGGCGATGCGCGTAGTGCTCGCTTCCGTTGTGGTGAAGCTACCCCATTTAACCTCGTTGGTAGCTGCGACAACCTGCTCCATGATCGACTGGATCTGTGCGTCGGTGAGGATGTGGTAGGTGTTCTGCGGGTCGATCTTCTTGTACTTAAGCGCACGCACCGTGACCACAGTTCCGTTGTGCGTAATCGGCGTGGTGAGCGTGATATGGTCGTCGCTGTCGCGAACGTAATCGATTCCTTCTGCGAGAAGCAAGCCGCTCACATCGATGAGGAGCATGTCGTATTCGGCGATGTTCTCGATGTCGAGCGTGATGCGTTCGGTATTCGCAACGGTTACGTATTGCCATGTGACGATCTCATTATCGATCGACGCGAGCTCTTGAGCAAGGCGAGAATACATCTCATCCTTTTCCCAGGGTTGCATGGTACGATATGACAAGCCTTTACCTGGAACACCTTGAGGGCCTTGTTCGCCTTTCGGTCCTTGGATGCCACGGGGACCACGTTCGCCGCGATCACCTTTGTCGCCTTTGTCGCCCTTGTCGCCTTTCGGTCCTTTGCCGACAGTGGAGAACAGCGGCATAGCGCGTTGCACGGATGAACCGTATCGACTTTCATCAAAGTATTTGGCTCCGGGTACAGATGGATACTCATTCATGGTTTACTCCTGATCTGAATCGATCACCGTGTCTTCGGGGATCGTCGTGCCGTAGAACGGATTGGTTACCGTGAACGGCGTGTCGAACGTCCAGAAGGTCACGGTGTCACCTTGCATAGTGATGTCGCACGAGAACCTGATGTAGTAACCCCACATAGTTTCGCCGTCTAGCGTGCGCACTCCCTTCCAAACTTGGTAGTGCAAACGCGGTACGAGATCCATGAGGGGAAGATCCCAGAGCTGCGAAGTCTCACCAGTCATCTGGTTGAAATACTCACCTTGCAGGGAACTGTTCTCGCCGTTGTCGTTGAATGCGATCATCGCATTGTCGCCGCGAAGACCTTTGCCCATTTGCGAGAACACGGGCATCTGACGTTCGGAGAGAGGCGCCATTGCGGTAGCGTAGCTATGGATGTACTCTTGGCTATTGACTGACATCGTGGTTCCTTCCTAGCCTGGTTTCACGACGAGCTTGCCACGGAGCAAGAGGTCTTTCCGGCTTGTCTTGTTAAGGTACACGTTGAAGATGAATTCCTTGGAATCACCTGCAAACTGGGGAAGCGTCGGGTTGAATTCGATATCGACGATCCAATCCTCAGTTGTCCGAATTGTTCCAGACTTGGCAATGTTCGTCGTGCTGATAGTGTTGCCTTCGCGATCTTCAGTGTCGAACACGATGCTGATCGCATCGTTTGCCGAGTAACCTTCGTAATCAGACAACAGGTGAATCGGGATAGCTTTGTCCATATCGACGTATTTCCACACAGATGCAGGAGAGAACGACTTGTTGTAATCCGGAAGCGCTTGGCAAATCTCGCCAGGCTTATCAGGATTGGGCCAACCGAGGTAATCGTGCATCTTGAAGTCATGCCAATCGATAGGCTTCTCGACATCGAGGTAGAAGCATGGTATCGACCATGTCCTGATCTCGTTGTTGTACATGTCGAAAACCGGAAGGAGTTCTTCCGGAAGAGGAGGCTTGATATCTTCGAATCTATATCCCATGATGTCTCCTATTATAAACATTGACCTCTTATACATAAAGGTCGGCCAAGTGATTCCGATGTTGCTATTATAGCTTCTATCCCATATTTCTCCATTAGCTCAGCTGACCATTCTTCCACTAATACATGAAGATAAGATGGGATGGAAACCCTCAGAGGAGGCAGTAGCCCATACGATATCGTGATCGCATGGGCTACCTCGTGCAACAATACTTGATCGAGAAGAGGCGGCATCACGTCATTTGATACGTTGATCGATCTTGTGATCGGATCTGTGGTTGCGATGCGCCTTGTTCCGGTGCGGTCAACGAGGATGGGGTCAATAGGGGAAACCCTGTTGACTTGCCAGATTTCCCCGTTGACCATCACCGGCTTCATTACTTGCCCAACTCGGTGAAGATACGGTTCTTCATCATCATCCGCTCGTCGGGGCCGAGGTTGCGGTATTCCTCGCTCAGCTTCTCGATGAGGTCGCCGTGGCCCATGGAACCGCCGGAGCCGTAACCTTGGCGTGCGGATTGCATTGGGTAACCAGAGCGACCGCCGCCGCCCTGGGAACCGCTGCCACCGCCGGAGCCGCCCTGACCACCGTAGCCCATGCCGCCACCGGAACCGGAGCCACCACCGCTGCCATAGCCGGACGAGCCTTCCATGGCTTCGGTCACCTTGCGGTAATAGGAAGCTTCCCAGCAGGACTTCTCAGCCTCAGCCAGATCCTTTACCATGTCGATCATCTCGCCCATGCGGTTGACATCGATGCGTTCGGGACCACGTTCTTCGAGTTCCTTCTTAGCTTGCTGAAGAAGTTCGTTCTTCATCTTGTAAATCTCTTCGACCATTTCACACCTCCTAATCGTTTACCGGGGTGATCTGCAAGTTGGCATTTGCAAGGTTGATAACGGGCGTAGGCACGAATGTCGGGTCATCCACGCTACCATTGACATATCCGACGGTCACGGTCTTGCAACCGCAATTGCAAGGTACCTTGATGATCTTGGTGCAGGATACGTTTTGGTAAGTATCTACTGCTGTTGGCGTGTAGATAGCTTTGGTTCCTTCGACGAGGACGCCGTTAACGAAGATACCCATGGCAATTGGGCCAACGGTACCGCCTTCTGGAATCGCGATGTTGCCGTTGAAATCAACCTTGTAATCAGAGGTATTGCTGCAACAACCGCAATTGCATCCGCAGTTACGGCGGCGGTTGTTGTTGCGACGCGCCACCTCGAAAATACCAGTTCCATCTTCATGGTAGATCCAACCCCGGCGACACGGAATGGAGTCGCTGAAAATAGCCGGGTTGTTCAACGCAATGGTTTGAACTGGGTTAGCGATGTATTCGCATGCCATTCCGTCTCACCTCCTTAGTTATTGCAACCGCAGGTGAAGATGGGCTGCTCGCCGTAAACCGGCACCGTGCCGACCGGGCAGGTGTTCAGGCGGTTATAGACCTGATCGACGACCTGGGCGGTCTGAGCGGTTTGCGAAGCAGCCAGATTGAGGACGTTGATCTGCGAGCGAAGCTGCGCGATCTCGTCGTTCTTAGCATCGATCTTATCCTGGCACATCTGATCGAGGATACGCTGAACCGATGCAGTCTGGTTGGCGAGGATGTCGCGCACGCCATCGGACACGGCAGCACGGTCGGCGCATGCTTCACGAGCGATATCGGCACCAAGGTTCGCGAGGCCCAAGCGGTTCTCGCAGCAACAATCTGCGAACTGTTGGGAAAGGGCGAACTGCTGCTGCATGTTCGCGATCTGACGGGCGTTGTCCGCAATCTCGGATTGCGCGAAGCCATTGGTCACGGCTGCGGTCACGCCTGCGAACCCGTTGCAGAGATCCTGCTGGACCTGCGAGAAGCCCATCCAGGTATTCTGCGCCTGGTTCATCCAGGGATACAGCATATCGCCACCGGCATCCCCGGCACCGCCGCCGCCGTTGCCGCCCCAGCCACGGTTGCCCCAACCGAGGAACAGGAACAGCAGGATGATCCACCAACCGTTGCCGTTGCCGAATCCACCATCTTCGTTGTTGCCCACTACGGCAGCGAGGTCGGCAGGAGTCATGTCTTGAAGAGCCATGATTTACCTTCTTTCTTAATTAAGGACGATTAGATACTATAGCTATCCCTATGCGCATCTTGGGAATTGCTACCACTTCATGTTCTTGAACTGGTTGAAGTTGAGGCCGTTCTCCTTGAAAGCCTGTTCAGGAGTCTTACCTTTAGTCATATTGTAAACCTCTTGAAAGCTCAAACCGTTTGGAGCAATTGGGTTTGATTTGAGCATCTGGTTAAACATCACGCTAGATGATCCCTGTTGCTTGATTTGCTGCAACTGTTGTAACGGGCTGCTGGGCTGTGTTTGCTGCTTGCGCTGCTGGAACTTCTGCGAGAGTATGCTTGCCATTGATTGCCTCCATGATCTCCGCCTTGAATGCATCAAGGTCAGCCTTGGTAACGTTTACGTTGCTCGGGTTAAGAAGCGACGATAGCGGTATCTTCTCAGCTTTGTAAGCTTCCATCGAGGAACCTCCGTTGGAATCGAAGATCTTGATGATGAAGTGCTGGTCGTCAATGAACAGTGGTTGGCTGACAGAACCAGGGGGCATCTGGTAGGATTCCGCTTCCTCGATACCGCCATCTAGAAAAGTCAACCCGTTCACCGGCTGCTGGTTCTGCTGCGGTTGAACGGGTTGGAACTGATGCGGTTGCATCATGGTGGGCTGAAATTGCTGGGGTGCATAAGGATTGTAGAGATTGGGATTGTAGGCCATTTCTCCTCCTTTTCGATAAGGTTATTGTAACACTGAGAAACCCCGGCACCTTTGGGATACCGGGGTTCTTTCTAACCTATTGTGAACAGCGTGAACAAGAGGGCGAGTATCAATGTTCCAAATGCCACAGCGTATACTGTCAAGATGTTCCTCATGCCCACACGATCCTTGCTGCATCAGCAGGAACCATCGCTCCTGCAAAGCAATCACTCGAACCGCTGGTGTCGTGGTTGCCGATCATGTCATCGTTCCACAAACCACCGAGGTTATGCAGAGCATAGCGCACATCGCCGTTAGGAATCTCAAGCGCGATAATGGCAGAGCCGTCACCAGCGCAACCATATTCAAGATCGTTGGGATCGTACTTGCTTACCCAAGGAAGCCAACCGTTTGCCTGCGTGCAAACGCGGTACTCGCCGACTCCGTCGATCGCGATGTACGTCATGGGAAGCCCGTACTCACCGCCGAAATCGTCGGACGAACCTCCAGTGTCACGGGTGCCGATCATGGGATCAAGCCAACCGTTTGCGTTGCATACGCAGAACTTCGGACCATTGTCTTCATATGGTTTCGGATCTGGTGTGGGGCTAGGCGCAGGAGATAGAGCGGGTTCTGGTGCCGGTGATGCATCGCGGGGCGGCACGAGCACGTAATCCCATGGATAGTTATACGCGCCAACGATGCTGATCTCATTGCCGGTTTGGTCGCCAGGAGCGCCGTCGATGCCACCAGTCTCAGATGAGTGGGCGCCGACGAACAGGCCATCGCCGATGTACATCTCGGTATGATTGGCAACGTTGAGCATGATATCACCGGGGGTGAGGTCGCTTAGGTTACCATCGAACGGGATAGCCGTGAACTCAGCAGCGGTGAAATCATCGAGCATGCTGCCAGTGTAACGGGGCCAGCCACGTTTGACAGGATAGCCAGCATGATCTGCTGCTTCGTACATCAGGCTGGAGCAATCGAAATCCGTGCCTTCCTCGGGCCAACGGCGATACTGAGAGTAGCCACGGCTGTCGTCGTTTGCCACGTTGACAGCATAATCGATCATGTCTTGAATCTTACCCATCGTTTTCCTCCTTTTTGTCGGCATCATGGATAACGTGAACTGTCTCAAGGAGCTTGAAGGCGGGGGACTCGCCGAGCTGCGGGTTGATCTTAGCAAATGTTTCCATGAGCGAACCGATCTCCATGATGCACAGGTACACGGTGACCGTGGTGAGGATGGGACCTTCGAAGCCGATATCGAGGCCGGAGGTAATCATGGCATCCATGATGATACCGACACACACGAAGCCGAGTTCGCTGCACTTGTGACCGATACCTTGTCGCATCTTCTCGCTTGAGAACTGGTGCTGGATTAGCGCATTGCCAATACCAAACACCCAGTCCAAGAGAATCAAGATAAGCAAGGCGGCAACTGCTACCTGTGCAGGAAAGCAATCACGAATTGGGGAGAGGAACGAATCGAGAAGTAGCATAATAACTCCTTTATTGCGGCAATACTCCATTAGGACCAAACATGGTTAGCAGTTTTTCTCCGACAATTCGCTCAAGAATGTATGCAGCTTGATTTGAAGACGGAACTAGAAGAGCACTAAAAACATCATGCAATGAAACTTGTTGACCTGGGTTAAAAATAAGTCCCCACGCTCCCGTATTCCATAACATATCGCTACGTTTAAATTCAACCATGTCATTTAGGTTGTCAAGGTAATCAAGAGCGGTTATCGCACAAAGGAGTTTTATCATACTGAATGAATAAAACTGAGTATTATTATGGTTATATAAAATGTAATCAGAAACATTAGGTGTAAGTTTAAGCCTACCAAGTAAAGCTGGATTCGTCCTTGGTAGCTTAACAACAGAAAAGCTATTTGCTGTCATATTCTCAAGATCAGAAACATATTGAGAAATATCAGCAGACGGATTATCGATTAATGCATATCCAAGATCAAACAATTTTTTCATTGCAAGAGGTCTATTAATTGTAGGCGAGTCTGCAACTGTTGCCAACGATATACATCCAGCCAATATATTCCCGTCAATGTTATTAGATGTTCCTATACATACAAGATTATGCAATGTACCTGATCCAGTTTTATATCCAAGCACCCTGTAATGATTTGTAAGTTGGTTTATATACGGATCACAGAAAAGAGTTGATTCAATATTTAATGTTGTTTCAACATTTTGAGTGCGAATAATTTTTCTATCATAAAGCCAATTATTTCGAATTTCATTGTACCCAGATGCAGCGCACACTAATTTAATTGCATCTAACGCTGTTATTTGAGACGGAACAGGCCATCCGCCGCCATCGCCAACAACTGTGTCAGTCATATTAAGAAGCTTTGCTTTTTCTTGCATTGCTATACGAAATCTATTATGGCAATCACTAGTTGAAAAATTATAATTATTTGCATATTTAAGTATTTCTTTTATTTTGGTTCTCTTCTTTTTGCCAGACACAGTGCAACTAACATCACCATTGGTATGACCTATTTGAACCAGCAAAAGCTTTGCGTCATCTGAATTTTTAAAAACATATGAGCTTGGAAGAACATAATCAAGATTATAAAAACTTCCATTATGTATCCAATCACTTGGAAGCTCATTCCAGGTGAAATAATTTTTACTATACGCTACTCTTAACCTATCATTTGATAGGTTTTTTATAAGAACTTCACCAATGTTTTCAATTGGTATAGCTATTACCGTATTGTTAGGAGTTTCAGAATCTTGCTTTAGTCCAACAGCATCAAGATAGTAGCTTCTGTGTACCGTAAATTCCAATTCGTTAAATTCATTATCATTATCTTCAATGTATTGTGATTTTTCTATTTCATCAAAAATTACATCTGAATCAAATAATGCTGTTACTTCGAGATTGCTAACATTATCTGTATCGTAGTTTGTGGTAACAAAAAGATAATCATTGGTTGTATCTTCAGGTATGTAAACAAAACCAAAATTATTGGTACTAAAATCTAAATATCTATCAGAGCGAATATTAGGACGTATTTCGTGAGTTTCTGCAACAAAAAATGCAAAACTAATTCTCAATCTGTTATTTTGACTAGTTTTCAAAAAAACAGTTGAGCCGTGCAAATCTGCTATGTCAATTAAATAAGATGTACAATTTTCACCAGTTCTATATTCTGGAGGATCTTCTGGAGTTGTTTTCCAAATAAATTTATTCGGTACAATAGCAGGTTCAATATTTTTCCCATAGTTATTAAGTATTCTATTCATGTTAGACTCAAATGAGTCATACGGTATAACAAAAGGTTTTCCAGCGGCTTTTCGATTGCTAGTAGATATAACCATTGTTTTATATAAAGTATAAATTTGATTACTAAGCTCAAAATTAAATATACCAGATTCAATTCTCTGCACATCATACATCTGAGTTCCCACATCGGATATGGTTCCAACAACTAGATCATCAGATGCAAGTTCAGAAAATCCAACTCTAAGAACTGGATTATCAATTGCAACAATCAGAAAATTAGTAAAGCCATTATCAAGCAAGTCAGAAACATCATAAACGTAGGAAATTTCTTCATTATTATTCAAAGTGATTAGTGCATCAACTTCGGAATCAATAAACCCTCCTAGTGTTTTAACTGGATTTATAATATTCATTTCATTAGATTTTGCCATGTTCAATATTATTGATTCCATTGACTTATTGATAATATTAGATTGGCCTCGAACATGATTTCCTGCATTACTATATGTATAGCCATTGTGATCAGTTCGAATATCGACAAGCTCTGCATCCGCAGTAGTCGAGCCATCTGGCAAGGCAATGATATTATCGATCCTGGTGCTAAGTAAGCTGTCAGCAGAAGACCTAGCAGCAGCTTCATTACTAACAGCAGCCTGTCGATCAGCTACCTCTTGTGCTAATGCTTGATCGTTCACAAGATCCATAGCATCTACTTCGGCCTTAGTGTACACAGCTGCTTTGCTTCTGTCATCATTGAATCCGTAAGCCATAGTGTTCCTCCTTATGGAACGATCGCTTTCCTGATGTCATTATAATCTAAGAAAGTAGGATGAATGTCGCCGTTCGACCTGAAACTCTGCGAATCGTCGAAGCCCCATACCAAGCCTTGCTTAGCGGACATGGTGTATACCTTCGCGATGAAATGAGTAAGCCTGAACCTGGCTTGCCCGGTAATACGGATCTGGTAGCTTTGCAGGCGCAGGTCTACGCGCATATATTCGGCAAGGTTATAAACCGCGCTATCGTGCGATATCGTCTTCTTCGTGGTAACTTTCCTACCGAACTGGTCAATACCAGTGAGCTCTACCAGCACAGATCCGATGAAGTAATCGAACCTGAATTCCAATTGGCTCAAGTAAATCCAGTTCTGCTGGGGTTGCTGGGTAGCTAGTTCACCCGTTTGAATCACCGTATCGAAATTAGCGGTGTTTTCAGGCGTGTCGAGCTGTGTCGTTGGGAGCATGTAGATATGGTTCTTCGTGATGATACCGATGCCCTCTTGCTTTGATTCGTAATCGATGTGGAACAATTTGAGGATCGGTTCATCAATGTCGAGCGTGATTGTCCACCACGCTTTCTGATCGATATCATAGCAGAAGACCATATTATCGATGCTGGTGTCGCTCTTACCGATAGCCAGGTAGATGATTCCATCGCATTCGACGAGTGCAGAGTATTTCAGCACCACACCGTTCTGATCAAGGAACACGGGCTTGATAGCATCGCTGACGTAGTTGGTGCGAATCTGGGAATTGTATTCCATAGTCATCGTGGTGAGCGCTAAGCCATAGCGCGATATAGAATAGATGCCATCCTCGCATACCACGGCACCATCGTAACTCTTGCAACCTACGGCACCAGCAACCTGCTCTGCCTGCCAGGACTTCATGTTCTGCTCGTTCGACAACGATACCTGGTTCTCAACCAGGTTATAACGTTGCTCCTTCTGGGAGTTTTTCGAATCGCAGAGCATGGTGACGATCGATGCGCCAGATTGCGTCTTGTACTTCGTGACGACGCGAACCTCTTGACCAGTGCCAGGTTCCACATCGACGAACCCACCGCCGGTGCCGGGCGAGATGCTGAACAGGTTACCCGGATTGCCACCGATGTAAAGACGCTGAGGTTGGTTCGGATCGCCCCAGAAGTACATGCGGCTATCGATGCATTTCACATGGCTTGCCTTGACGCCTTCCGTGTAGTTCTCAGTTGGAGCTATCAGGTTTGCCACGGGCCACATGTGCGTGGCATCAAGATAGCCTGTCCAATCGAAAGTCCAATTACCACCGTTTCCACCTTGGAAATCGTAACGGCCGCAGAACAAGAGCTCAGACGAGTTGCCTGTCGTGTAATAAAGCTCAACAGCTTTGATATTGTATCCTGTTGGAGCCGTTTCGCTTATCGTGACATAATCGACACCGCTCCACTCATCGACTGGCTTGCTCGCATAGAACGTGAATTGATCGGAATGTTTTGTCGGGCCGAATTGGTTAACATACGCATAAGCGACAGCAACTCGATACGGGCATTCATCGGTCCTAGTTGCAGATACGGTAACCGATCCATTTCCAGTTATGTTGGAGATTGTCAAAGCTGACGGGTCGGTTATCTTTTTGGCATTGGCAACTGATCCTGGCATGACGAGAGTCCCGCGATTGAAGTCACCGATCCACAGATCGCCTTCCTCAGTTGCACAGATAAGCTTGTCGTCAACGCGCTCGAACGAAGTCCAATGATGCTCTGTTGCGGTATCTCTGTTATCAGTGATGTTCACGTTGAAGACGGTCGATGCTCTGAGCAGGTAACACTTGAGCGAACCATCATCTAAACCGACAAATAGCGATCTACCAGTTAAAAGACAAGCACCGGTGTATTCCCTGCCAGATGGAACAGTGTAGAGCGTTTGCAAATTGTTTCGAGTCTCGATGGTCTTGTTCGCAGCTATCTCGGCATTGTTCTGAATGACAACGTAGTTCATTGCCAGGTCGGATTGTTCCTGGTCTACCGTCTTACCTAACGTGAAATCGCGGGGAGAAAGCTGGAAATTGCAACCACCGAACTCTTTGAATAACTGTTGACGCGGTTCGGAATTCGGTGTCCTGCCGCCGCCTTGAGCTCGTTTCTTTTTAGAAGAGGAAGCCATGTGTCACCCCTACCCTAGAGCACGGAGACATAACCGAGCACGCTAGTCTCATAAGTATCCAGATGATTATGAGCTGAATCGTTCTCGCGGACGGAACTGAGGAACTTGCTCGCCTCGTCTGCAAGGGATTGCTGGATCTCAGCGCACGACGGATCAGCCAATGCACGGCGGGCTGCGGTCTTCAATACGAAGTAATAGGGATCCGGCATCCATTTGAACTGAATGTCATCGTATGCTTTTGGGCAACGAGTCTCACAGTTAGCATCGCAGATATGCAATGGTTCGATATAGCTGATGACATCCGTCTCAAGCAGGCATCCGCACTCGAATGGCAACCATGGACGATAGAATGCGAGCGTGTCACCAACGACGAATGCTTTCTGCTCGCTCTTATCCACGTTAGCACGACCATATTCGTCGAACATCTCGATGGCGTCATGGTTACCGGATCTGGGAGAAGTGAAGTGTATCTGCTCGACTCCACGCCTATGCCTGAAATGCAGGCGGACAGCATCGTTGTAGCCAGTGCAGAGCTTGTACACGCCATCGGGAACCTTGAACTCCTGCATGCCGGGATGCGTGAAGCCGATGTCCCAACGCTCGCGAAGGAAGTTCCAGTCCTGTTCTTTCTGGAACTCCTGGAGCATGAAGTTCGCCTCCATGACAATTTCCTTGAACTTGTCACTCTTGCAATGGAACGACCCTTCGAGCGACGGCTCGACATCGAGGCGCACCTTGTACATTGCGTAGAGGACCTGCTGCACCAGATCCGCTATGGTCATTCCGCGTGACATGCTATTCCTCCATGTCTTCCTCGAAACTCTTCTCTCCGCTATCTTCCTTCTTAGATTCCTTCTCAGATTCCTTGCCTGCGGTTAGAAGGAAGTCCTCGCACAGATCGCGAATCTGGGTGATGATGTCGATAGCATCATTTTCGGGAGCAGGGATGGTCTTGCGACCATGCTGCCCAGGTTCCTCGGGATCGCCGAGGCCCATGATCAGAGTCATGGTATCGTCATCGAAAGGTAGGGATTTAGCCATTGTTTCCTCCTTAGCTTAGGCTGTTGAATCCATTGATAAGCTGGCTGAAGTAATCGTTACCACGCAGGCGGTTACGTTTGCTATGAACGTTCTGCTCTGCATTTTTAGGCATAACGTAATTTGCAAGTGTCGAGTTGTGCTGTGTGATTCCAGAGCCGATATTGGTGATGAAATCGTAGATATTGTTCAATGCGGTATGCTGGCTCGGGTTCTTGAAGTACGAGTTGTTGACAATCTCCGATATATTCTGCAATGCAGACGGAATCGAGAAATCGCTCAACGTGATATTTGCCAAGCTTTCTGCCGCAGGGCTAGATGGGTTAGAAAGTGAAGTTCCGCCTGAAATATCGTTAACGGTAGGTAATGTGTCAGATGGTATGTTATCACCCCATGATCCACCAGAGCTATGATCTTCATAAGCTTGAGGAGCTTCGTAAACAGCGTCACTGTCGGTATCATTCGGGTTAATATTGTTGAGGTTAGCGGAAAGATCGCCTTCGAGATTACGACGGTTGGTGAAGCGATCACCGTAAATCTGGTTACGATCCTTGAAGCGCTCAGCACGTTCGTTCATTTTCGTGGTGTATTCCTCGACAACCGCATTATTGTAATTGTTGAACCTATCGCCTTCAGCGCTTGCCCAATTGGTGAAGTAATCCGAATTAGCGTTGCGGGCAGACGAATACCTATCAACCTCCGCATTGCGTTTTGCTGAATATTGATCGGCTGCAATACTGCTCAGATTGCCGAGAAGATCGTTATTAATGGTAGCAAGGTTGGCGGAAACGTCACCTTGGATATTGTTGAGGTTGGCTGAAAGATCACCTTGGATATCCTTGATAGCTTTCTGGGCGTTGATGACAGCGTCTTTCTTTGCAACTTGGTTTTGGTTGTAGCTCTCGTCATACGAATTGAGAACGGAGTTCCAGTTATCCATGAGCTGTTGCCAGTAGTTCGTGTTCTCTGAGTCGTTGCGATTGCGCAGCATATGCATGAGATTGCCAACAGTGCTGCCGTTCATCGCTTGGTTCAACGAACCAAACACACCAAGCGCTGCATTCATGAGCTGACGCTGTGCTTCAAACCGTTCAGTTTCAGATTTACGCGAAGCTTGCTTCAATTGAACATCGCGAAGAGAAGCATTCTGCGCGTTGGCAAAATCATAATTAGCTACCTGGTTTTGAACTTGGCTTTTTACTGCATTTGCATTATGTTCTGCAACTGTGTTCGTATTGCTGACATTGTTGTTTGCAATATCACGTTGCATTTGCGAACTGTGGTTTGCAAGGGTTTGTGCTGCTGATTGATTGTATCCAGATAATCTATCTGCTGTATCTTTGCTGTAATCAGCGGCATTAGATGCAGTCGCCTTGTTGTACGTATTAACTGTTGAGGCGTTGTTCTTGTTGTACATTGCAAGGGAGTTTGCATTTCCCTCATTGAAATCGGCGACTTTTCCTGCAACTGCTTGGTTGTAGGTAGCAAGCTGGTTAACCGTCGATGCATTGTAACCGGCGATCTCGTTGAGTGTGTTTCGATTGTACGGAGAGATGTCTTGCTTCTGGTGCTTGCCAGCAAGTTTTTCTCGATCCGTGAGATCCGCATCATCGTAGGACATTGCCTCTCCTTAATACTAGAAAGGGGACGGGCGACAAACATCACCCGCCCCCAGTATACCAGGCTTGGAACCTATCTTATTCAGCAGGCCACACGGAACCCTCAGCCGGGGACACCGTAACCTCGGTGCCTTCGGCAAGGCCGACCTCGCCATCGACGATCTTGACCGGGACGGCAGGCGTGCCGACGTTCTCCTCGGCATCGACGATGAGCAGGATGCCATGCGAGTACTGCGGGATGACCCAGGCATCGTGCTTGACGTCGAACACCAGCTCGGTGAACTTGCCACGGGTCTTGCCGCGATCGGTTTCCATCGCGCCGTATTCCTCGCCGAGCTGTGCAGCCGGGCGGTAAACAGCCATGCCGATGACCTGACGGCGGGTGATCGGGGCGACCGGGCCGGTCGGGGAAGCGATGCCCTGGCCGGGGTAGCCCTGCCACGGGAAGGACGCTACGGGACCCGGGGTATCCGTGTCGGCGGGAACGCCCCAATTCACGGTCGTCTCGTCAGCAGTCTCCTTGGTGCCGTAGTACGGAGCGCCAGACGGCATCGACAGCGCGTAGTTGGTGATCTCGTTCACGAACACCTTGTTGGTGCTGTCGAAGTAGGTGCCGATGTAGTTCGTGGCACGCACGCGGCCTGCGGCAGCGAGCTCGTTCTGGAGCTTCAGGACGCCATCGGGAGCGGTGATCGAGTTGATGACCGCATCGTAAGCAGCCTGGCCGTTGGCCGAGTGGACGACGTTGTTGTTCGCATCCAGGTAGACCTGCGGGTAATACTGCGACGGGATCGAGAAGTCGAAGTCCCAGCCGTAGAAACGCTCGAAGCGGCCTTCGACGAGAGCATCGTAAGCCTTATCGGTATGCGGTACGGAACCCGGCATGCCGATGAGGTTGGAGAGCAGGTCGTCCTTGTAAGCCTTGTCAAGCAGGATCACGCGGTTGTCCTCGGGAATGAACAGGTTCGTCCATGCAACGTCAATGGCGTTGAGCATCGGGCGGACGTTCAGGCTATCCCACTCGATCGCCTTGATCGGGGCGAACTCAGGTGGGTAGGACAGACCCTCGTAAGGACCAGGCGAGGCGATCCAGGTGCCGTCGCAATCGAACATAGCGCCCTCGTTCGCATGAGTCTGCACGAAACGACCGGAGATGTGGCCGTTGGCGATGGCGAAGAAGTTGTACTTGTCGATATGCGGACCAAGGATTTCCTTGTCCCAGATGGACTTCGCCTTGTTGATCGTCTCAGCGGTGGAGAGGTAGGACTCGCCACCAGTGTAGGCGCTGGATTGGGCAGCGTCGCCGAAGTAACCGATGTTACCGGCGTACTGCTTCTCGTCGAACACGCGCCAAGCGATCGACTTGTGCTGACCGCTGGTGAACACGCGGCGCGTGAAGCGAACGGTCTGGAACGGACCGTATGCAGAAGCGCCCCAACCGTCGCGCCCGGTAACCTCTGCGGAACCGGGGCCGGTCAGACCGTTCAGGCGACGGTCATCGTAATCGAAGATGCGGTCGGACACGAGGATGTCATCGTAAGCATACGCTTCCTGGTTGTTCGCGATGTTGACTCCCTTGCCCGTGAAGATGCCGATAGAATAGCGGGCAGGAAGCAAACGGTTATCCGTGAGCGCTGCCTTGTTCCAAATCTCCGGCGAAATCGGCTGTGCCATTATGGCCTCCTTTGCATTTGCATTTTACCTTGTCGCCGAGTCAGCGACATTTTAACATAAGCTTAGATGGTTAGAAGGTCATCATATGGTTCTACTTGCTGACCTGGGGTTTCCTCTTCAGGAAGAGCGGGGAGACTCGGCGAAGCTTCCCCGCCTTCCATCGGAGCAGGAGCGCCTTCAGGCATGGCCTCCAGAGGGTTGGGAACCGGCATTCCCGCATTAGGGGGTACGGGAGCCTGAGCCAGTTGTTCCTGAGCTTCAGGCGGCAGCGCTTGCTGCGTAGCCGCCATCTGGCCCTGCAAGTCGGCGATCTGGGCTTGCTGCCCGTCGATCTGTCCCTGCATGCCAGCCATCATGTTCTTCGCTATCTGGCTTGAAAGCGAGTCGGAAAGCGTTGCTGCGAGGTCAGTGTCGGAAAGCTCGATCATGCGGCGCGTGACGGGAAGAAGGATCTCGTTCTCGATGATGCCACGGTTCTCCTCCGACCAGCCGTTAAGGTTCTGGATGACCGGTTGGATCATCGTGGTCAGCTTCTCAAGCTCCTGATCTTCCTTGCGCTGCACGAGGGAGCCAGTGCGCACGCGGAACTCAAGCATGTCAGCAGACAGCTCTGAGAAGTCGATGAGAATCTTGTTGCCATCAACGCAATCCTCTTCGCCGATGTCAAACAGGCGACGGCGCGTCTCCTCATCGACGGTGAGCTTGTGCTCCCCGCCCATGGCGTTGACATACATGCGGAGCGCCTGCACAGCCCATTGCGCGAAGAAATCCTCGATGCGCTTCTGATATTGGTTGATCGTGATGTTCTTATTCTCCTGCTGCTGCTGCACACCAGGTGCCGTCTTGGAATAGCTGGATGCGTGCATGTCCGCTGCAATCTGCCCATCCATGACGTTGAGGTTACGGAGCATGGAAGCGGCGATAGACTCGCGGGTATTCGCCCAACCAGAGAGAACGGCGTTGTCGATCTTCACCGGCTCGACCTTCACGTTGTTCGGGTTGTTGCCGAGGTTCCAGATCTTACGCGGTTCGAACTTGTAACTGGAAGGATTGGTTTCCCAGCCGCTCACCATGATCGGAGGTTCCATAGCTAAGAGCAGGTTCTTATATGCGGAAGTCTGGAACAAATCGTTGAACTGCTGGTCTGCGAGCAGGAACTCAACTTGGGAAATGCCCAAAGGGAAATCCGGATCTGGTTCGAGGACTAGGAAGTTCCAGGGAATGCCCTTGCGCGGGTCGTAGTTCGGCACGCGACGAAACTCCGCGTTCAGCTCAGGCACGAACGTCACGAACTCCTTGGCACCACGGCGGTACTCTGTAATCAACGTGACCGACGCGATCGAGGTGGAACCCTTGAGCTTGTCACCTAGCTTCTCCGATTCAGCATGGCGTGCGGTGAACATGTCCTCATCTAAGATGTAATGAATGGTGTCTTCGTTGTATGTGCTATCGACCACAGATCCGGTATCGCAGTTGATCAATCCCTCAACGTCATCGCGTGTCATGTATTGGCGATGGTAGACAACCTCTGGCCTGCGGATATCCTTGCAATCAGGATTGATGAACACGTCTGCCCAGTTCTCAAGATTGAACCCGACACGAATATCGTCATCCATATCCTTCTCGAAACCAGTCCTCACAGGAGCGAAGGCATAGATGAACGACATCTTGAATGCGTTGGTGAGGTTCGACATCATGTCGATGCCCTCGTACTCCGACATCATCACCTTGTTATCGAACAGGTATTGGAGCCAGATGTGCTCCTTGCTAGATTTGTCGTACTGGGTTTCAAGCTCGCCATCGGGAACGCGCTGGATCGTGTCGGCGAGGGTCTTGCGCAAAATATACTGCGTGGAACCCTCGCTAAAATATTTGCGCTGTTTGCTGCGTTTCTTGTCGAAGTAATCGTGGATCGACTTGTTCTTGGCTACCAGGCCGTAGAGCTCGTGGTTCGCGGTGCGCAGGCGCATCTGGCCTTGCGCATCTTGGAACCGCTTCATGGTCTTGCATACCTCGACGGATTTCAGCGATTCCTTCTCGACGTTCCATCTCTTATCTTTGTTCAACATTAGATGTCCTGTCTCTTGTAGGCTTCACGGCTACCCTTGGTCGAAACCTTCGGGTTGAGGTAAGTGGAGCTCTTGCCGTCCTGCGGGTTCCTCGTGCTCAATCCAGATGCACGGTCGGCGTTGACATTACGTGCATCGAGGCTAGTGCGTTCGCTGCCAAGCCTCGAAGTTGAGAGCTTGCTGCTGGACACATGAGTTGCTCTGACATCCGAATTGCTCAGCCTCGTGTTGCTCAGCCTCGCATTGGCATAGACCTTCGAATTCGACAGCTTGGAATTATAGACCTTCTCACTGTAGATCCTTGGGTTGTAGTTGCCACCAGAACTATTTGATCGAGTTCCTCGACCATAAGAAGCCCTTGGATAATAAGATGTCTCCGATGCTTTATCGGGAACCTCGGTCTTGTCTTCATCGTCCTTTTTCTTTTTACCAAGATCACCGTAGATACCGCCATCGCAGTTATCTTGATTGATATTACGCAAGCTCTCGGGAAGACCTTGCTTGTCGAAGTACCACGAACGCTCGCCCTCCGTTGGAAGGCCCTCGTGCCAACGCTTACCATCGCCTTGCTCTCTACCGTAATAGACATCGTTGACAGTGAGGCCCGCATCGCGACCTACATTGATGACCTTGTCACCAAGTTCGCCGAGAAGCGTAAGTGGAGAACTTTCACTAAGCCAATAAGGAACCGTCTGACCACCGGCACCACGTTCGACTTTGTCAGAAGAATTGTAATTGACGACGGAGAATCCCAAAGGATACATGCCTGAAGGATTGTCGCCCTTCGGTCGCCACTCTGCCTCGATTGTCGGATCGAAGATAGCTTCCCATCCGTCAGCAGGAGTACCATCGGCATGACGATAGGTTACATCCCAGCTAGTGAGAACCTGTTTGTAGTTCTCGGTCCAGGTAGGAATATCCTCGTTCTTGAACCAGTCGTTGATCCAGTTCCAAATTTCGTTCTTTTGGCTGTTGTAATCACGGAGAGCGTCATAGTAAGCATCGTTCTTGGATTCGAACTCAAGCTCGCAACGGGTGTCCCATTCGTTATCGAGCGCATTCAATTCGGAGAACAGCGTATTTAATGCAGCTTCACGGATATCACCAGAGATGAAAAACCCATCGCGGATAGCAAGCTCCGGCTCGGGCATATCCTGGCCCTCTTCGGTGTAGTGCTCACGGATGAAGTTCATGATATCTTCGGTACGCTGGGCGCGGTAAGAGTAATAAGTGGAACCTTCGGGAAGGTTGTCGTAATCCATCTTCTGCTCTTCGATAAGAGCGAGCGCCATGGGCTCAGTCTTTGTCCTTGTCGGCATTTGATGCCAGAAGTAACCAGTACCTTTGTCGGCACCACCAGTTGCTATCTGAACACCGTTCATCATAGCGGCAAGTAGCCAGTTACCAGCGGAGTATTTCCTGATAAGCCGCTCAGTTGGATCTGTGATGTAGTCGGTCTTACCGACCTCCTCAGCCCAATCCGAGCTCTTGTCGTAAACTTTGTTCGTGGTGAACATGTCAGCTTCGTTGCCACGCAGAAAAGCGCTCTTGCCCCACGCTTTGTAAAGCGGAGCACCTGGCACGAGCTTGCCGAATGCATTTAGCCCAAGCTCAGATAATGCGAAGAACGGGGAGAACTCAGGTTGATGGTTCGGGTCCTTCAGCGTCTTGTCGATATCAATTGCATCAGTGCCCCAGTTCTGAATCATGTCGATCGTATCAAGGAGGACATTACCCGAGAACTGGTCTGCAAGGCTGTCAAAGAATACGTGATAGATAATCTGACCCTTGGAACGACCGTTGATCTCTGTTCCATCAGGAAGGCAAAGGGCTGTTGCAAGGGCATATGCGGTAGGCAAACCCCATTGCGTGAGGTCGTTAATCCAGAAGCAAAGCTCGATCTCAACACCATTGCCTTGACCATCGCCATCAGTGTCAGGACCAAGGCCGACGTTCTTACCGATCTTCCATTTCGAGATATTGTAAATATCATCCTCATCGTCAGGCGGTTCGAAGCCGAGGAGCCACAACACGCCACCGATGAGGATGCCACATGTTACCCATTTCGCCATCGTGAGGCAATCGAACATGATGTTCATCTTCAAGCCGTTGTAGAAGCCTGGATCTTTCTTAAAAAACCTTCGGCTCTTGTTTACACCATAGGCGTTCTCCTCACCGAAACCGCCACCGATGACAAAATCGGCTGCTGTGATATCCTGCAACGAATCTTCGCCAATTGATTTCATGGCAAGATAAGTCATCGTCTTACTCATTGGAAGCATTGCCATAAGATAATTGATTCCATATCCAGGAAACGAATCGATGAATGCTGTGAGGGCGGCATTGCCTATTCCATGATCCCTGAGCGTCTTGTTGACAAAATAACTAGCAGCATTGAACTGCGAGATGTTATTGGCGTTCATCATCATGAGAGCCGTGCGACCAGCGGTGGTGCCGACGATCTCCGAAAGGAACCATGCCACGTCTCCATTATGCGATTGGAACACATCGCTCATCTCACGGGTAGTCAAAGCGGCGCCGGCGTAGGTATCGAGCGCTCCGCCTGCGGCGAGCTTGTTTTGTGTATCAACTATAAATCGATTAGAAATCATTAGCGCGTTGAGGAAGTTCGTCATCGTCGAATGCTTGCAAGCATGACCGCCTGACAATATCTTCTGAGAGAACCTGTTCAACTTCGCTTGCATCCTCTGAATCTTATCAGCTGTTTCAGTTGCAGCTTGATGCATCACGTAATCATGAAGATACTTGATTGCTTCATCTTGAGTCAAAGGCTTGTTCTGCGTGGTGAAATCCATCAAAGCACCAGGACCACCTATTTCAAGAAGCATGTAAGCAGCATCAACGGTGTTGTAACCCTCCCTCGTGTGGAAAGCCTTCGACACATCATCGGGAACGCTGAACTGGTTTCTGCTCGTTCCCCTATTAAAAAATCTATCCATCATTTTTATGGTAGACCAGGTTTGAAAATTGCCTACTCCACGTTCTGCAATTGCACCCCATCGAACAGGTAGCAACCACCACAATGCGTTCGTCTTAATACCAGACGCAGCAAAGTCACACGAAGCTTCAAAAGTGCTTACTTGTTTACGATCCCTGCTCTCCTTCATCCTAGCGCGATGTTCTTGCAGTTTCTCAGTCTGACGTTTCTGCACCGCATCGGAATCGTATTTACCATTGAGAACCGATGCATACTCTACAAGCGAGTCCTCGTATTCCCAAAGACGGTAATGCACGGCTGTATCAATGTTGTACATGGATCCAAACGATGCGGCATCCATGCCATCGAGCCTAGCGAAAGCCTGCAATGCGTTCTCGACTGCAATACGCTGGGCAACTAGATTACGTTCCCGCAATTCCTCTTCGGTTTCAACGTAAGCCGTGCGACCATCTTCGAGCTTGATCTTTTCTTTCTTACGCCTCGGCCTGCGGTAACCGTTCGAGTTGACGAGATTAGCATTCATAAGGGGCTGGGTACGATGTATCCATTCCTCATGTGCAGCTTGGATAAGGTCATCTGCGGTCATTGGCTGACCAGCTTTAGGATGGTTCTTAGGGAACCTAATAAGGCTGTCCTCACCAGTGATAGCTTCTGCCACCACGCGAGGAATGACACCAGATGGGAACATATCAGTACCGCGCAAGGTCTTGCGCACACCGCGAGAACTCGTAAGGAAAGCGGGAGCGACGAATGGATGACCGTACATCAAGATCGATCTATGCATGCAATTGCAGATATCAATATATTCTTGATCTGTTAATTCCCATTGATCACGATCTTCATTAAACATTTTACCTTGACGATCAATAGCCATTGTTGCATATAAGCGAACGCATCTGAATACAGTTCTCTGACCATCAATTCCGGTCATACCACAATCTTCCATAATTTGAGCAATTGCATCTTCGACACGCCTACTCCATTCAGGGTGTCGTTCATTCGTCTTCTCATTGACGACAAGTTTCTCAGAACCAACATGGAAGAAACCGATACGCATGTCCCATGTGGTCTGATCGAGCAAGCGCCAAAGCTTGTGCATGTCCTTAATCTTCGTGCCGACACCACGGCGCTCCATGTAGTCTTCGACATCATCAGCTTGCCCTTCTTCACGAAGGGCTTTTCCCTGTTCATACTCATTGATACGTCGGTAACCTTTTGGGTTCTCAGGACGAAGTTGATCTAGGAAATGCTCTTGGTCAATTTGACCGCGATACTTTTCCTTGAATAAAGAATATGCATATTTTGATCCATTGTCTTGTATTGCATCGATTATTTCAGGATCTTCCCGCTTCGCTTGTCGCCATAATGCCTTGTTGTAGTTCCTAGCCTCGCGGTTACGAACGAAGAAACTATCGCGGAAGAACTGATCGACTATACCGCGAACGGTAGTCTCGCTTTCCGGATCTGCGGTTGCGTGCTGCCTTGGTTGTTGCTGTTGGCTACGTGTCTCACGGTTGCGAGCACTGCTGTAACCTTCGGCAACACGTTCCTCACCAGGCTGATCTTCCTGATTAGCTTGTGAGTATTCGCTGTCTTCAAGCTCGTTAGCATTTTGGTTTTCCTCGGCAGCGTTAGCTATCTGTGCGAAAGCGGTATCCTGCCTTTGAAGATCATTGCTTGCAACAGCTTTAGCTTGTTCGTCTATTGCCTCATCGGTCCAATATCCACCTTTAGGAAATACTCGACCTTCATCATCCATCATCAGGTTTGGATAGCCTTCTACCTGAGACAATAGACCAGCAGCTTCCTTGTTTGCATACATTTCCTCTTCGGCGGTTGTATACATGCTCGAAGCTTCTTGAGGCTTGTTCTCTTGCTCTTTTTCACGCTGCCTACGACTTTGGTATTCCTCGTAGGTTTCACCAGTACTTGCCGTTGCTTTGTTATAAGCTTGCTCAAAATCACTTCTGCTAACCTCGTTCGGCATTTTACCGAGAAGAGATTCATAAGCATCCCATTCGGGAGTTGATCCATACCTTGCTTGCTGCTGCTTATCCAGCGCTTCATCGCGAATACGCTCATCGTTATCACGCTGTTTCTTCTCTTCTTCACGAGCCCTGAGCTCAGCCGCAGCAGCGGCAGCGGCAGCGGCAGCTGCGGCATAATCATAAGTATCGCCGATCCAATAGTTCGACGTGCTGTAATCCTGTTGAGGTGATTCAGGCTGCTGACCACCTTGTTCGCCAGAGGGAACTTCTAGGTCTACTGAACCATGTTCTACACCACTTTCATCGTAACCTGTGGTTACGTCAGTGGATACCTGTTCACCTCTATTACGTCCACCTGTCGGCATGTTTCACCTACTTAATGTCACGAGGATTGAATTGCTCTATGTACTTGCCCTTCATCCTGGCATACTTGACAGCATTTGCAGTTCCGCCTTTTTCCTTGCCATTATACAATGCATAGACGGCATCTGCATTGTTGACCATCCAATGATTTCGATCATCCATCATCTGAGCGGCTTCTTTGCTACCTTCTTTTTTATTCCCGCCAATGGGATTCTGGCTTGATACATAGACAACCAGATCAGCTTGGTCAAGCAATTTGCGATAGTGCCTTCTATCGGAATCGTTGGGCCAAGCGCTATCCTGGCTCGGGAACGGTACGGCTGCGATCAAGTTGAGATTGAGATCAATGGCTACTTGAGCGCCGATCTGATCGAAGCCCTGGGCCATGCCGCTAATGATGGTATCGACGCCGTTCTCCTCGCAATAACGTTTTAGCTCGTCTGCAACCTTCTTGTAATTGGGATGATTGTCGTTATACCCCCACAGATCCTTTGGCCTATGCCCAGTCAATGCGAGCACGTTGCCCCAGGCAGCACCTTCGATGATCCTCGTGCCGATCGGCGGGTTGTTGATCTCGGTGGCGTCTTCGGGAACTTCCTTCATTATCTTATCTTGTGCAGGCTCCATCGAACCAAGGGAGGGAACCTTCGACATACCGGCTCGGCCAAACGACATAACCTGCCTAAGATCGAATCCATCAAGATTTGCCGACACGTTAAGGTCGTCGATACCACGGGACGCCGCGTCGAAGTTCACCTTCTTGAATCCGGAGAACTCGTCACCGAAGAAACCGAACGAGATGTACACGTTCTCGGCAACCTTGTACTCACTACCGTCCTCGCGATAATGCGGAACCATCATCTGCAACACACCGTAATCATCACTCGTGCTGTCCTTCTTGACAGGCTTGAACAGCGTGTTCTCCGAATTGCCTTCGATACCATCTGGTACCAGGGTGGGACACATGCGGTTCATGAACTTCATGAGCGCATTTTGGAAGTTGTAACCAGAGTCCATGAACGCCTCGAACTCCGTGGCTACGGGCTGCATAATTCCCTGCGTCGTCTTGGTAGCCAAGAAGATCGACGGGCTTACGGTCTGATAGCCGGTATCGGGATGCACGCATTTCTCAACCAGCCATTTGACGATGCTGTTGATCTCTTCGTCGCGATGGTATCTGATGTTAGGACGGTCTTTCACAGCCCTAGCCCAATCCTCACGGCTAAGCGTCCCGTTGAGCAACCCTTCCTTCAGATCGGCATCTTCCTTGTTCGGGAAAGCAGCTGAATCCTCTGCGAAGTTGAACGCATAGTTTGTGTCGATTCTCGGGATCATGAGCATCGATATCATGGTATGTATACGCTTGTTCACGGGGAACAGTCGGCTCGCAACTGATTTCGTGGAATACATCATGTCGATCGGCAAACCGTTGGCAAGCGTGCGGGACTTTGCCCTCTCGCTCGCATGGATCATAAGCTTGTTCGATGCGCCGATTCCCTCAAAGAACTTGATATACTGGCCCCTCACATCACCAGTGAAACGCCAACGCATGTTGAACTGAGGACCTTCAGGATCGGCATGGAAATCCTTGACCCTGAACTTGGAAGGTTTCTTCGACGTTGTCTTCTTTTGTTTGAAGGAACGACTAGACTGTTCGAGGTGGAACGGAATGATCGGCGCGAACACGTAATCGCCTTGCCCGATCTCGATCTTCACGAAGCCGACGATGCTATCATAGTGGCAATCGACATCCTCGACCACCATGCCGCGATCATCGACCATGCCAGACTCGAATAGGTCAGCATATTCTTTCAACCTTATGTAGTAACGCTTTACCTCGCGAGCAAAGTTCGGGTTGCCTTCAGGAATACCGTAATCGACCTGACCCTCACCAGAGAGAACCCAACGCCTGATCTCAGCTTTATCTGGCATGCTGATCTTGCAAGGCATATCCGAGAACTCGTTCTTGAACGGCTTACCGTCTTCCATCTTCACCGTGCGAAGGATAGTCGGAAACAGGTCGAACGCATCGAAGATCTCCGTGCCATCAACGTTGAAATGAATCTTGTCCAACCCCTCGTTGGTAGCATGTCCGCTCGCATCACCTGGAGCGATCTCGTAAGTGGTATCCTCGTCGGAAACGATAACGTTGTTCTTCTGGAAGAACCACTGACCCGGAGCTGGTGCTATGGTGTCTGCCACAGATCCGTTCAAACGCATATCGAAGAACGGCAGGATGACGACGCCTTCGAGGATGATCGTGTCATCCACATACTCATCGGGGACAACGCTCATATCAGTGAACGCTGCCGTGATTCCCTTCTCCTTACAATCTTTGAGAACCGACGTGTCGCTGTTCTCATCGAAGTATACGAGGCTCTGTGGACCGGGAATCAATGTGAACCCCTCATCCTGCGGCCTACCCATGTAATCGTAGATATGCTCCCTACTGCCCTCGGGATTGAGCTTGTTAACCTGCTCACCGTTCTCCCATTCAAGCGTGTCGTGAGGATAAGCGACACCTTTCATCAGCTCGCGAACCTTGGCATTCTTCAGCTTGGCGAACATCTCGTTTGAACGAGCCTCGATCTCCTTACGCGACGGCATCTCGTAAGTGTTCCTCGTGCCGCCGAAGATCTTGAAGATCTCCCAATAGTTGCGCTCGGTGGAAGAGGAGTACGGACGAATCGCTCGTTCTATCCTCGCGATATCGCCAACACCGCTTGCCACTCGAACTTCGTCAAGGGTCATCACGTTGACATCGTTATGATACATGGGGTCAGCAGGGGTACCGATAACCTCGTTAAGCTGGGTGAGTTCCTGCAACACCACATTGGCATCTTCGCTAAGCATAGCCTCGTCGCTGATGCGGTTACGGAATGCGACGGCAAGCTGCTCTAGCGTGCGAACATAGACGACGCCATCGTATTCGACAAGCATCAGATCAGCACGGTTCCAATAATCGGATTTCTGGAACACGTCTTTAGTGTCGATATAACCGAGCCTTTCGTCCGCCTTGAGCAACGCTTCCGCGAGAATCGGGATAGCCTCGTCTTTCGTGCTGCATTGTTGGATCTGTTGGATAAGCTCCTTGCCATCTTCGATAGTCCAAGGCTTGTGCTTATCCTTCAGTTTGCCATAGCGCCCGAGCATGGCGCGGGTGCCGTACTTGAAGAACTTGATGATCGAATTCGAGCCATCGTCGCCGAACTTCTTCGACTTGGCATTGAACGTCTCAGCGCCTTTCTCGCGTTTGATTTCGAGAAACTTAGCAATGGAGCCGACGTTCTTGGCGGGGTTATGCTCAAGGCTCCAATCCTCAGCAGTCCAATCTTGAGGAACCTCGATGACGATGGAGCCGTCGGATTCTTCAAGCTCAGCCTGGAGATCGGACTGGGTCAATTCGGAAAGCTTCAAGATGGTAGCGCGGTCCATATCGCGAGTTACCGTCATGAACCTATCCTGGCGATTGCGAACGAACTCTCGGAGGACTAAGTTCTTCTTCGTCTCGCTGCCCTCGATGCCGATCATCTTAGCCGTGCGAGCACCGTTGAGCTGCTGACGTGCATCGTAATACGCGATCATCGAGCTTTTGTCGATACCGATGAACTGACGCTTGATCTCATATGATGGAACCTCAACGAGCGTCATGCCGCTTTCACGAACAACATCGACGCAAGAAAGAATCTCATCGGTAATATCGGAGAACATGTTACGTGCTGCAATGAAATCGTCAGTTCCGAAATCGAGTTCATCGAACGCACCCTCATTACGGAGCCTGAGAATCATCGCCTCGAAAGAGTCGTCATCTGCGACACCGAAGAAATCCTCGATATCCTGCCTCACCTGGTTACCGTTCTTACCGGAGGCAGCCTCATTCATTATGAACAAGCTAAGGTTACGGATGTTCTTGTTAACCTTCTCGGCAAGGTTACGGCCGACATCGCCCTTTGTTGGCGTGATGAGCGCAGCGATCGCAAGGAACCTCGGCCTATCGTTGAGCAACGAGAACACCTTGTTCGAATGCGTGTCACCAGCTTTATCATCGTCGAGAACTTTCAAGCTCGCAGACGATTCGGCGGGCTTCTTCGGGTCGTAGTTGATGCCGACCATATGACGACGACACGCAAGCGCAATGCGCGGATGGTCTTCGAGGTAACGGAGGACATCGTCGATGGTATCCCCACCGCAAAGAGCCCGTCTAGAGTATTCGCATGGCACACCGAATTCATCGTAACCACGTAACACGATGCTCGGATCGCCGAGAATACGGACGATATCCAAGTTGGTTAGCTGATCGAATCCTATGTAGTTAACAACAGCGTTATCGGTCTGCTGCAAGTGCGTGTAGAACCCGCCGCTACGCTGAAGTGAAATCGCCTCGAAGTACCCGTTCACCAACGTCTGCTGCTTGATCTTCTCCGAGTCGGAGTAATCCTTCTCGTAAATCGACGAGATGGCATCAGCAGCCATAACGGTATCGACGTAGACGTAGTAACCAGGATCATCTGCGAACCGCTTGAGCTTCTGCTCGAAAGCAACCTTGTCCTTATAAGCTTCGCTGATTATCTTGTTAGCACGATTGCGAACTTCGGTCGGAGTCTGCGATCTATATGAGCTTATCTTCTTCACGGAATCCTTTACGGCATCGGTCGCCGACCTGATACCGCTATCCATCTCAAAACGGGAACCAGCGAACAATGGATCGGGATTATGAGCGAGCATGCCGATGACATGCTTTACATCAATTCCCTCGTCGATACCAGTATTGAATTTGATCACATCGCAGAGAACGGCTATTTTCGTCTCATATGCAGCACCGCTCTTCAAGAAGTTAATAAGCGAATATTGGTCATTAGGATTAGTATTATCCCAAAAACTCTTCGCTTCAAGATGAAACTCATGTGTACGACGTTCGATTTTCTTTTCTTTGAGCAATGTTTGAAAAGCATTTGTTCTACCAAGCGACTCGCTGACGATAGATTCCCAAGCAAGCGAAGATGATGCGAGGCTCTTCATCTCATTCATGAAATGAACGTCGAGATCGTCGAGGCGCTGTGCATAATCGTCGCCATGGACTTCCTCAGCTTGCAATTCTTTGAACTTCTTACGTAATTGAGAAGCCCTATCGAACCTGTATTCAACGGTCATCGACACGAGTATTGACCTGAAATCAGATACCGTCTTCGCATCGATAAGCTTTTTGCCCCATTTATTCTTTGCAAAAGTAATCGGCGAATCCATTCCAAAATGATCAAACATGCGAGGAGACATCAGGTGGATGAATTCGAGCATGTCATATGCATAACCATTGAAATCATCCTTCTTGATATCATCGCTGATCTTCTGCATGATATGGACGTGCTGCTCGGTCGCTTCCATCCAGCTCTTCTCATAATCACCGAACTGCTTGCTACGCCTGTCAGCTACCATCATAATGACATCCATTGGTGTAAACGATTCATTATCGAAACGTTTATTAATCATGGTGGTCTTCGCTTCTTTTATCGGCTCTTTTGTTTCAGGATTTACACCAACCACCTCTGAATACCAATCAAGTCTATTATGAATAGCGAAATCGGAAACAGACATAGCATGATATCTGCGAATAATACCAGCGTTAGTGTTTTCTCTATTGTCTGCATTTTTCCTGCCATATGAGAGAATTGAATCTGGAAACACTCGCTCCATGGAATAATCGCCGAACACTTCGACGAAAGCCTTGGCGAACGCCGGATCCTTGAAACTCTCAAACCCATCGTACTTGCCTGTGTTTCCTCGTTCGATTCCCATGCCACCACGGAACTTCACCTGCGCCACGTTCCACATGCGCATCTGCGAGTTGTAAGCTTTCTGGAAATCCTTCATCCATTGACGGAACACAACGCGGTTAGCTTCAACATTCCCGTTAACATCCCAACGGGGAACAGGGCTGCCATCGTATTTTTCGGCAAGGATACGAAGGACTATCGACTTGATCTGAGTCTTCGACGCCAACTCATGCGAACCCATATGCATACGACCGGAGATAAGCTTGGAAACACCGGCAGAACACGTGAACTGCCAAAGCTCGTACATAGTCACTTCAGCTTTGTCATTCTTGTTACCCTTGGCATCAATGCCAAAAGTCGGATCACCGACAGTAATGAGGTCGGTACGATGGATGGCCTTGGCAAAATCAGCAAGCAACCTAAACGGCACATTCTTACCACCGACGGCCTTGCCGCTTAGGTCACCGTATTGCTTATTGAAGAATGCAGTGAAATCCTGGAAGTTCGGAGCAGGTCGCCCATGAGCAATCTCCTCTACCATATCGACAAGCGACATGGTCATGAAGTGCGCGTTCTGATCGATATCAGGGCGCTTGTATGTATCGACAACACTCGCCCACTCGACGGCAAGATTGAGCCCACGCCTATCGATAGCATAATCATATAAGCTCTTGAGAATCTTGGAAGACAGCTGACTACGGTACAAACCGTTCCTAGCTTGGGCTTCTTGGTCACCTGAGATCTTGTCGATCTGCCTGAGCAAACCAACCCAATCACCCTTGTTGCAAGCATTGATATAAGCATCGGCAATACGGGTTGCTATCGATTCATCCCATGCGAAGTTGCGTTCCTGCATGCTCTTGATGAGTTCTTCCCTATCCTTGCTTGAAGGAAGAGCAAGGTAATCGAGCGGGAAGAAATCAGGATCGATCGTCGGCTTGCCTTCTGCATCGATGAGCAAGGTCATAGCCCTGCTGTGGTTTTTCAAATTAGACTGATCCGTATTGAGGTTACCGGTGTCACCATCGAAGTCGGCATTGTACGCCTTGGTCTGAGTGGGATGCAATGCGATACCACGACCATAATGAGCACGGAGCGTGCGAACCTGAACGGATCCCTTGGTGTTAACAGGAGTCTTGCTGAACACGACCTCGATATTGCTCGTGTTGATAGCATCGACAAGCAAGCTAATGTCCTCAAGGCAAGATTGGGCATCGAGATTCAACTCTGGATTAGCATGATTAACAAGCCTGAGAATGCTGTTGTTCGGATCCCTGATAGCTTCGATAAGGTTATCGGAACCAATCGACACGCAATCCGGCATAACTGTCTTCATGGAACAGATGGTATCCTGGAAAGCGCTGCGACCAACGCGACCTTTCGCCTTCAGCTGACCTGAGATCTTATCCTGGATGAACTTACGAGTCTCCTTGAACCGACGGTTAGCACGTGAGAGCATGTTCATCGGAGCTGGTGTCTCGAACTCGCCTGCTTCCATTATGGCATCTTTAGCAGCATCTTCTTTGTACTGCTGCTTTTCCTGCTTGATCTTGTCAGCCTTGGTGCCTTCTGCTTCCTCGACACGAGCCACGTCGTCTGTCTCGTCTTCGACGATATCGGCATCCTGCTCAGCCTGGGTCGCCATGGTCTGCAACATGTTTCCGCCTGGAACTGACTCGATCGCAGACTGAGCCATCATCTGAGCCGGTTCGTTCACGGCAGTACGAACACGACCGGAGCTAAGGCTCGGCGCAAGGTTGGCATCGCTCGGAACAGCTGGAACGTTCATCGCCTGGGTGGAAAGCGTAGAGGCAGGAGGTGCAGCCATGGCTTCACCTGCGATCATGCTTGCAGCAGTTTGAGGAGCTTGCCTCATTGCACCAGATGTTACAGGTGTGATAGATGCTGCCTGTTGTTGCCCACGCTGTAACTGCGTGTTAGCCATCGCAGCATTTGCAACTTCTGCCGCACTAGGCATGCTTTCAGCCCGCTCACGTTCAACGGAAGCAGTTGCAGACGTTTGCTCCTGGCGCGGCGTTGTTTCAACTGGCCTTCGTTCTTCTTCCCTGCGCTCTTCGGCAACAGGGGCTTCGTATATAGTGGAACCACCTAGAGCGCCTTCAACAGCTTCAGCAGCGCCAGAAGGCGCTGGTGTCTCAGCCTGCTGTGGAGCCTGTTCGAATGATGGCGCACCATGCTGTACACCGCTTTCATCGTAACCTTGAGTTACATCGATTGCTGCGGACTCACCGCGATTGCGTCCAGTTGTAGGCATTATTCACCTTCTTGCTGTCTACGGGTATATTCCTTTACTGCTTCCGGAATCACGAGATTATATCCAAGCTCATCACGTTCCGCTTTGTTAGTGTGATATTCATTATAGGCAGACGGTGTTTGCAACGTGCTGAACACGCTACCAAGCGCCGAACCACCGAATATCGACAAAGGAGCCTCAGCCCAGAAGTTCGCATTCCTATCTCCAAGACTAGTGTTCTGATCGCGCAATTGCTTTCCATAAGCATCGACGACAGGTTGTGCCGGTTGTCCGTTAGCCAAGATCGAACTGGTAGTATAATTGCCGTCCTCATCGTAATAGAGCGGATTGGCGAAGTAGTCTCCGCCGAGGAAGCTGCCAGTACCTTGAGCTTCTTCTACAAGGTTACCAGGAATCTCTTCAAGACCCTCACCTGCTGTACCGGCGAGCCATTGCGTGATAGGATGTTCCGCAATATCTGGATTACGTTCTGCAAGCTTTTTGAAGAACGGGAACCTCGTGAGAGCTTCCTTGCCAGCAATGCTACCCCAGATCCTTTCAGTGGCAGGAAGAGCTGCCGACGCAGTTGCGGCAGTGAGGCGCTGCGCCCCAGTCGGCCCTGTGAGATTCCTCTTGCTTCTGGGGTTTTCCTCGTTAATTGCCGAAAGCAGCCTGTATTCGCCGTTCGTCCCCTGTGAACCAGGTTGAAATCCCTGCAAGTTCGACCAAGTGTTTCCAACCGCCTGTGCTCCAGCAGTCGGACCCCAGAACAACGGTGCTGAACCAAGAGCGATATCGGTAATCCATGGGGCGAAATTGTTCTGGAGTGGATTCAAATTGAAGTTGCCGTTCGCATCGGTAAAAATTTCATCCTCGTCAATGTTTGGCTTCTTCCAATTTCCTTCTCCGTAATCAGCATAGCTGTCCTTATTGTCGCGAAGATTTAGAGCCTTGTCCGCCCTTATCTTCTGACCATCACCAAGCACGAGCGGAGGAAGGTCCTGCCACGCGACAGCATATTCACCATCGTTGGCAAACTGGTAGCCAATAGCCTTGTTGAGATCTTCGCCCTCATCGAAGTACCAGTTATCATCAGGATTACCTGTACCGAAATCCATCACAGGTAATCCGGTTTCAGGATCGGTGATGATCTCAGCTTTGGTAGCATTTGCCGGAGTGCGGAGCTCTTCGCCGGTAACGTTATCCTTTGCCACATAGGTAAGCGGAGCGGAATCCTCTGTCACCTTGGAGCGATCGGTAAAAGGCTCGCTGGTTTTACTAGCTTCGGCCATCTTGGTATACCAAGGTACATAACGGTTATCGAAATCCTGGCCGCTATAGGTGTTACCGTCGAAGTTATAAGTGTAATCACCGGCCATCGTCCTTCGAAGGTCGGCGATGCCGTTGAAGAAATTGTTCACCTTGTTGGCAGCTGCATCATCATGGACTCTATTCAATCCTTCGTCAGAAACGATATAGGGAACGAACCCGTAGTTCTCCATCTCATCCTGCTTGCTGTACAAGGCATCGGGATTGATAAGCGCCGTATCACGACCTGGAACGCCAACCTCTTCACGATAACGGAGGTATTGCTCGCCGGTCATGTACGGGCCTTCGCGAGATTCTGGGCTGGTGCCATCGTCGATGAGAGTCGGATCGATGCCGCTGCTCAGGTAATCAGATGCAGCCTTGCCAAGAGCCAACCCGTTCGCCGCTTCCAAGTTTCCATTTAGAAGCTCATCTGATGAAGCGTCGTACATCCAATTAGTAGATTCCTGGGCCTCCTTATTCTTCGAATAGTCAATGTAAGGCTGGCGCTCTTTCTCTTCCTTCTTCTGCTCCTCGCTGTTGTACCAATAATCGTACAGGTTACGAGCAGTATCGGAAGATTGCTGCTGGCTTGAAAAGCCGAGCAGGTTCCAATCGAGCGGGTTGAGTAGCGCTTCGCCATTGCGATCGGCGAACCTACGCTGCATTTCGCCGATCGATGTGGGAATGCTGTCCATCTGGTAGATGGCATCGAGGTTCTGCTGGAAGTACGGGTCATCATAGGGGTTCGCGCCGCTCATCGTATATTGCGAGACAAGCTGGTTAGCCGCCATCTCGCGAGCCTGCGATAGCTTGCGCTCTTGTTCGTTGTAGAGCTCTTGCTGCAACTGGGCAAGCTTCTGCGGATCGTTACGGTAATCCTCGCTCTGCGTGGTGACGGACGGGTTGATGACATCCTCGCCTTGACGTTCGAGGTTGCGGGTGTTGACCATGTCCTCGACGTTCTGGCTTTCGCGGGATACGACATTGGACTTAGCCTCAGCAGGTTGTTCTTGCTGTTCCTGTTCACGAGCTTGCTCTTGCTCACCTTGATCGTATCCACCGGTTTTCTGGGCATTTGACTTAGCGCTACCGCCGAACATCTTGTCTACGGAATCGCGGACAGCCTGCTCGGTTTCTGCGGCACGCTTCCTAGCTTGCTCCTCGCCTTGGAAACCTCCGCCTTCTTGAGTGGTGCTCGGCGTGTTAACCATCTTCTGAGCAGCTGACTCGGGAGTGTTACCAGAACGGAAATCGTAATCAGCATTATAAGCTTGACCCTCGCCCTCATGGGCGGCAGTTTCCTGTGCTTTCTGCCATGAATATCCAGGAACGTACATCGGCACATCGTTGTACTGTTCGAACTGCTGAGCCCAATTCTCGTCAGGCGTCCAATCGGTGCTTCCGTTTACACCGTATAAATTAAGGTAAGCATCGTTGAGCGCAGCCTGGGAAGTCGCACCAGCATCCTGTGCGACCTGCGCTGCGTTCTCATAACGTTCGTGGGCTATCTTTCGGTAGAAATCCGGATCGGACATAATCAACCCCTTTCGTTTCTGGGGAAGATTATATCAGCTAAGGTCTTGTGAAATCATCGCAGCATATGGAATACTTGGTGTTCTCGCAAAGCGGATGGATGTCACATGCATGCACTTCCACCCGCTCCTTGCCCTTGTGCTTGGCGAACTTGACAAAAGGCCCATAGTAGATGCAATCGCAGCAGAGGTCAGGCTCGACCACGATGCGGCGAGCCTGAGCCTCCTTATCTTTCAGCCATTGCGGTTTAGACATAATCGTAGATGTTGGTCTGGCCTTCTAGTTCCTGTTGGCGTCGATCACGCCAATACTCCTGCGCATCACGAATTGTTTTGGCAAAAGCATCGATAAGTTTGTCTGCCGCCTTATCCATAATGTTGTCGAATTCTTCGTCAGACAACTCGTTCATCCACTCTGGATAATTGAATTCAAAATCAACTTTGAGGAGATTGTTATCTTCCCGTACTACCGTACCCATTGCTCCCTCGCTCTCCGCCTTCAATTTCATCGACCTGCTCGAAATCAGGATAGACCACCGGCATGATGACAAGCTGGGCAATCTTGTCACCAGCTTTGAAATCGATATCGTAAGGACCATGATTGATGAGCTTGACGACAACCTCGCCATCGAAACCCTCATCGACGACACCGGTGGTAGTGATGCCGTGCTTGATGTAAAGCCCGCTCTTGCTCTTGACCATGGTTACATGGTTCGGTGGAGTCTCGATATGGATACCTGTGTGGACAATCTTATGGCAATGCGCCTTGATCTCGAAAGCCTTCGGCGTGCGGATATCAGCTCCCGCATCGGTCGAGTGCTCCCGTTTCGGCATGTACGCATTCTTATCGAGCTTGATCTTAACTGTTTCCACCTTTATCTCCTTCCAGTTCTTTTTCAAGATAATCCAGAATATCCTCCTAGCAATGCTTTCAAACATGCCGGAGCTGGTGTTGTGCTGCTTCAGCCTTCTCGGTCATAGCAGTCGCATTGCCTTGCGCAATGGCGAGTTGCTGCTTCAGCTTGTCGCACTCTGTCTTAATTTCAAGATAAAGCTTTTCCCAATCTTGGCATTGCTTTTCCAGAGCTTGCACATAGGCATCATCACTAGGATTGGGACCAGTATAGTTAAACATAGGTTCCATACATCTCCTCCTCCCACCTAGAAGCTTCACCTGAAGCACGGCACATTGCATACGCGAACACTATGGTCACGATAATCACGGCACCAATTGCTGTCTTGATCATTCGATCACTTCTCCTTCCTCGTAGAATTCCAACTCTGGCTCAGCGCCGAACTTCGTCCAATCATCTACTCGATCGCGAATAGTAAGTAAATAGTTAACAAGGTCGCCAGCGGTAATATCGCCGCGCTCACCCAACCGGTCGAGTGTAGCGTCATCCAGGAAATCTTTAAGACGAAAATCAGGATGAAACTCACGGATAACGAAACGCCTGCGATGAGCTTCAAGGGATAAGATTTGCGGTGCATGGTTAGTCTCCATCAAAAAGTTGGTGTTGCAGGGAATCGAGAGCCAAGCACCGCTCGGGGTCTTGACTTCGAGGTTGCCGGTTATCATTCGTTTGAGCCATTCGAGGAACTTTGCGCTTGGATCGCCGACATCATTGAAGGTGACAATACGTTTACCGATGAAATTGTAGGCGACGACCGCTGCGGCGTGTCCTGTGAAATTAGGTTGCGGTGCGTCGGTAAGGGCAAAATCACCATATAGCCTTTGGATAAGTCCCATAAACATTGACTTACCATTTCCGCCACCTCCGACGAGAACATGCGACTTCTCTCGGTAAGGCTGGTTGAAATGGTATAGCATGGTCTTCTCGAAGAACCAGGGTTCTCCAACAGCCTGGTTAAGCACGTTGAAGAACCGGTATATCGGCTCGTAGTTATGTGGCTTAACGTCATGGGCTCCGTATTCAGGATATGTTTCAAGGCTACCCTCCTCGATCGTAGCGAGCTGCAAAGTCTTCAGGTTCACATAGGAATAGCTGCCATTAGGATACTTGAGCAGCATCACGTCGCGCCAAGTGAGGCCATCGACAATCGGGAAATAACCCTGGAAATTCGTCTCCAAGAGGTCCATCGCCTTGCGAGCCTCGCGGCTATCGGCATGCATGTAGTAGCTGAGAAGATCGATCGCATCGCCGAGCGTGTGAAGCGTGTCACCTTCGCGAACGTAGATGACATCGCCGCCGAGCAGGATCAGCTGAGCCTTCATGAGAGCGGCGACCTTTGTTTTCACGTCATCCGGATCTGGTGCCTCGGGGTCTAATGACGAATAACCAGAGTAAACCGTCCTCACGGTTTCGTGGAAACGGTTAACGCACACTAGGTCTTCTGCTGTGGGATTGAAAATCCAGTCTTCGAGGGACCGTGCCCTCTGCTTACGCCCATCCATTTAGAAACTCCTTCCAGCGCCCATCCTGTCGGGGTGGCAGGGGGAGCTACCCCCTGCCCGAATCAAGGAGTGCTAGCAGTCGGATGGGCCTATCCCTGCAAGCAAGTACATTATATCACAAATCCGCAGGTCAGCAAGTACTTTCTGGAAGTTCTGCGATCCATGGAGCGATCTCCACGTCTTCCTTCTGCTCGGGAATCGCGGCCAAAGTCTTTCGCCCGCCGGTGCGTTCGAGCACCATGCGCAGCGCGGCGTCGCGCTCCTTCTTCACCGAATCGCTCGGATGGCGCTTTCGAAGCTTCTCATAATCCCAATAGATATCTTGGGTGGCGATATGGTAGAGGCTCTTGCACAGCGCCATCATCACCGTGTCATCGGGCATCACCTTGGTTTGCTCGTCGGTTGCCATAGCCATGATCTCGTTCAGGCAATCGCCGAACTCGGTCTGGTACCTGGCTACCTCGGTGTCCTTCGGCAACCCGCCATCGATGCGGTTGATGATGAGTTGGATGGAACGGATATCATTGGAGAACACGGCATCGGTGAACAACCGTGACACGAGATAGTCGGCAGCGTTCTGCGCGGTAGCCATGCCGATCATGAAGCGGTTGCCCTCGGCGATCGAAACCACGTCGGAGATGTACTCATTCGCCATCCTCGCGATGCTTTCGTCTACCGTTGCGTCGCTTCTCCTTATCAGCTCCGCAGCCTTTCCTCCACGGGTTTTTGCCATCTTCGCTCTCCTCCAACCTGAGCTTCAACGAGTAAGGCCGTTTGTTCGTAGTGGCGAACCGGCTGAACTCGTAGACCCTTGAAACCTTCTTGCCCATGTAAGTAGTGGCACCGGTGTAGCTCGTGCAGTAGTACTTCAGCAGTTCGTGGAGCATGCGGCATGCCGCCCCATCGGAAGCCTCCGGTTGCCTGCCGTAGATCCACGCGAAGACCAGCGATGCGGTCGTGCGGTAACCGCCCTTCTTCTCGCGCTTCCACCTTGTCTTCTTGAAGAACTCGCGAACCTTCTTGTCCATCACGTAAAGATCCTCGTTCACATAATTGGTCCACAGGTCTGCATCGGTGAGCTCGATCGGCACGTTGAGGCTATCGTCAAAACGGAAGCGCTGGATGATGTCTTCCTCGCGGTCGTTGCTCCAACCGCCGCGATCACCGCCAACGGCTTCGAACAGTTCGCTGGTATCTAACATGGATTCTCCTTCCGTACTGAGACGATTGTACCAAAATGTTGGGGGCCTGCGCCATGAGCGAACGCAGACCCCCGATACTGGAAGGACACCGCCTGACTCGAACCGGCCGCGAGAGAAAGGGGGCAATGACATTATAGCAAAAGAAAACGAGGAGTAAAATCCCTGTTACTCCTCGCAAACCAGACCCCGGCGGATTTTTGTGGCTACTATAGAACCGCCGGTGTTGACAATTGTAACCGAGATTCGATAGAATTACAAGCGGCTATTATATGTCCGTTCCCTGACGGAACAATGTACCGCCCGCAAGGTTGAGTCGAATATCAGGGTTTTGCCTAGGGCAAGCTATGCTACCTAGTTAAGATTTAGATAGCTCCCCTAGAGCGTCTTCAAAGCAGCACCGTATGGCCCGGTAAGCTGAGGACAGCGCAATCCTAAGACAAAACGCGAGGGTGGAAAGGTTACCAAGGGAAACTAAGGTAAGATTCACGAACCTACCATACCGGCAACAGATCCGGTTAGCTAGGTGACAAGGGCAGCCTGAGTCGAAATCGTGAATCCTGACCAATAGCGAAGCTATGCCCTCATGGGCATCAGCTGAGCCACACTTCGAGCGAAGCGAGCTGAAACGGTAACACTTGGTAACACTTGTAAACGGATCTGTGGGGCGGTGGCACAGATAGGGTTTCTACCCCTTCCAACCCTTCCCACACTTGCACGCCTTGCAGCACTTTCCTGCTGCCGTTGGTGCAGAGGTGGCAAAGGTTGCATTTCTAACACGCTTACAGTTCAACATATCTTGAAACGTGTAATCATATGAGCATGTGTACATATGAACATATCTAACAGGTGACAGCGGATCTGCCAGCCTTGTAACACGTTTTCCACTTTTCCACAGGGTTTTCCACCAGGGAACACTTGCCGCATCTTGTCCGCTTTTGGTCGCTTCGTTGACCCTGGAAAACCTGGGGG
>JAEIGA010000553.1_pt1 | contig 55355 bp, 75 predicted proteins | sample 9270691 | NCBI WGS metagenome assembly JAEIGA01 (sample SAMN17057246, study PRJNA624740) | gut metagenome | biome: biome; isolation source: fecal sample | host: Bos grunniens | place: China: Xizang | collected 2019 | reverse complement strand
TCATCTTCAGAAGTGAACATTCGACTTACTGGTTTGTAATTCTTAAGAAACTCGTAAAATACATCTGTAAAAATTGCTTCCATATTATTTTAATTTAATTACATATTGAATATAGAAACATTTTTAAAAAATTCAAAGGAGGTAAAAATTTCATCTCCTTTTTTGTAAAAAATTATTTATTTACTGAATAAATTTCAGAAGGTGATTGCACTTTCAATGTTTGTTTTCCAATAAATTGTTGTAATGAAAATGCATCACAATATGACATTGTTGAACGGAGATATGATCTCATATTATCAACCCATTGTTTCATTGTGTATTTGACTTCTATTGTCTTTTCAATACCTTCAGCGGTTTTTAGTTCATTATCAGATTTAATCAAACGCTGGGCAGTTTTTGTAGACATACCATACATTTGTTTCTTAAATTTATACAAATCTACTATAGAACGTTTAATCGCCTCGTGCAAATTAGGATTATAAATATCAAATATATAAAAATATTGTATTAAATTATTACCAAGTAAAACCTTAAAAGTTTCAACCCCATCGCAATTATCATATATATCATATTTATCATTCACAGATAGAGGACCTTTAATAATAATCTTATTTAATAGATAATCAGCATCAAATTCTTGATTGATAATTTTAATATCATGTTCGTAATCCCGTGTATTATCTAAATTAATAAAACTATTTCCTCCAATAATTCCTCCTGCGGATTCAATAAATGATGCAAATAATCCACCAATCATTACATAATCAGCACCAAGAGCAAGAGCTTTAATTACATCATTATAGTTACGAATACCTCCATCTGCAATTACCTTTGTACAGAATTTATCATATGCTGGTTCATATATATGTTTACGTAATTCCTTAATAGTGTTTATTTCATCAATAAGTGATGCAATAGGATAATGAACTGCAGTATTTGAGGCTGTGGTACAACAAGAACCTGAACCAATAGAACATCTTACATAATCAATACCAGCCTCACAATATTTTACGTATGTTTCAGGATTAGCAATATTACCTGTCATTATAATAAGATTATCCTGATATTTATCTTTAGCAATTTTACATAAATTTATCAATTTATCCATGTGGCCATTTGCCAAATCAACACACACCTTAACAACACGAGAAGTATTATTCATAAAACTATCATTGTTAATAAATAATTCTTCAAATTCTGTTAATGATAGTGCCACCCATTTATTTTGTTTAAGATAATCTAAACGAATATCATATTGAATATTACGTGGTAATACAGGAATAATATTATTTGATTCCCATAAATTAAAATTTTCTATATTTACTACGCTTGACATAGGTGAAGCAAATATTGGCAAATTACCATCCTTATAATATTCAAAACATTCTGAACGTGATGTTACCTTTGAACTTTTAGCAGGTACAATGCACAAATCGTTATAACCATATCCAATATTTCTATCAATCATAATTTTAATTTTTTATTACACATTTATATATAAAAAATAGAAATACGAAATCATTATTTCAATATATTATTAAAAACACATAGAAGTCACTCTAAGACAATTAAATATCATTTATAAGGAAATATATATATGATATAAATTAAGTGTCTTAGAGTGACTTCTGTGCATTTCTGGATATATTTTATGATATACTATAAATCGTCATCCTCAGGTGTAATTTCAATAAATTCAAAATCGAAATTTGAATATTTAAATTCAATTTTAAATGTTTGAGATTGTGCTATTGGTTGAGACATATCTAAATCAAGCATATCCATTCCATTTATTATAGGATTGTATAAATGGATTTTACAATAAATACATCCGTTTTCATTTAATACATTTATAGTAAATTTATCTATTAGTTTTTCATTAGCTGTATCTCTTGCATATAAATAAAAGAAATTTTCAAATAATAAGAAATAATTCAAAAAACCTAAAGAATGTTTAAATTCAATATTAAATGTTTTGTCAATAAGTTCTAATGGAGAAATTGCTGCACGATAAGATACATCCGATGCTGTATGTGGAAACGCATTTCTTTTATCTCTATTATTTTGTATAAGATTTATATTTTCAATACCTGTAGCTTGTTGTTTTTGTTGTACTGTTGCATTTTGAAAACCAAGCACTTGAATTTTTTGTATACTTTCATTTATAAATTCTATAGGTGATAAATAAAATCCTTTCTTTTCTTGCAAAATTTTCGCATATTTTTCTTCAATTTCTGGACATATAAATTCTTTTGGAAAGCAAAATTTATATCCATCTCTTCTACCTTTTAACCCAAACATATTATATTACTGTGCATTTAACTATTTTTATTTTATTTAATGGAATTTCTTCATATTCCTTAGTTATCTTATTTTGTTTAATAATATTTCCATTATTAAGTACATTTATTATGTCTTCTTTTGATATAGGTCTATTATTAACTAATTGACTATTATAATATATATTATATGCCTCCATATATCATTTTATATATTTTTATACTTTACTTCCATTAACAGTAACTACATTACCTGTTTTATTTATTTTTACACCCGTTTTAAATGCTTGTTCAATACCCATTATGATCATCTTATTAACATCTGATTGTGTATAATTTGGAGTATTAAACTCTTTATTTACGTTAGAACGTGGTGCTGTTTTAACAGTTAAATCTTGTCCAACATCGTCGCCACCAACTGTAATGCTTGGATCATTATATCCTCCAGAAGATTCATCAGGATTTACACCCTTTCCACCTCCAGGTAACTTTGGTGCTGGGCCATCTGGTGTATATGTAGGTATGTCTGTATTAGTATTACCATTAGATGATTGATAAATTTCAACAGTCATTGGTTCATTCATTAATTTTCTAATTTCTTGTATAGAATTTTTAATAGATTGTTCACGCATATTTTGTAAACGTTGTGCTTCTTCTATAGTATATTTAGCATTCTTCATTTCTGCAGCAAGTTTATTCAATACTTGTGTAACATCATCTGCCAAAACTTTAGTAAATTTATCTAAATTACCCATCTTATAAGCTAAATGATTCATTGAAGTTAATAACTTATTAAGAGAATTAACTTTATTTACATTTATACTATTTATACTATGTACATATTTAGACAATGTTTTTTGTTGTTCGCCAAAATAATATGGATCTGATACACTTTCAACAGATTCATTTATTTTAGCAATAGTTTCTTTTAATCCATCAATCTTTCCTGTATCAATATCTTCACTTATATCTTGTATTTTCTTAATATTTTCAACACATTCTAAATATACATCTAATACAGTTTTGAATGCATTTATTTTAGTAATATTGAATATATTCAATACAGATGAATTATCAAGATAATTAGATAATACTTTTACTACTGAATTATAAGTTGTTATAAGTTGTTCAAATTTAGTTATATCAATTAATTTTGAATTATCAATAATAGATGACATTTTTCTATTTGAAGAACATATAATATTCAATAAATTAGCGGTATTAGCTGCTAAATTTATTTTTTCAGTTGATAATGAATATGTTTTAATTCTATTAACTGTTTCTGCTCCAGTAATAAATCCGAACCAATTTCTTTTTGTAACTGTTTCAGCATATACTTCAGTACCAAATAATTCAAGTATTTTTATTAAACTATTAAAATTACTTATTATTTGAGAAGCTTTAGTTACATCTATCATTTCAGCTGTTTTAACATCATTTGCTATTGAATTTGATGCAACACATATATGATTAATTAAATTTTTAGATGATTCTAATAAATTTTTATGATAATCATTATATTGTATATTTGGTTTTGATGAACCAATATGCCAATTTACTTTATTTCCAGCTGTAGATGTTATCCATCTTTCTTGACCAAGTAATGTTGATAACCAAAAAGCATAATTTAAGTTACTTATTACATCTCCAACTTTATTTGAATTTATAACTTTAGAACTATTTAAATCATTAAATATTAATTGTGTATAATAACTTAAATAACCTGATACTCTTGATATATAAATCAAATAGTTTTGTACTTTAGATTCATCTTCAGCTAATGTTTTTGCATTTTTATTATTTGCTAATTCAGTTAATAATGCAACTTCTAAAGTCAATGTAAATATAGCATCAATCAATAATTTAGATTTTTCTACGTCGTTTCGTTTAAAGTTATTTGACATTTTGGTTAATTCTTTACCAATAGTTGTAATACTTGGCATTGCACCACAAACAGCATCCGTAACTTTTACTATATTATCAACAGTTTTAAGAATTGATTTAGTCATTTCATTATCTGATAATAAAGTAAATCCTGGGCAGTTTTCATATAATTGATTTATTATTGTTGGTACTGCAGATAATACGCCATATAAATTTTTATTTAATCCATCAAGATCAAGTTTTACAACCATTAGTTTGTCTCCATTTCTAACTGGCATAAAACCTTTACTAATAAAACCTATTATCTCACTTACAGGAGTAAATTTGTCGAATACACTCATTATTGTATCGAACATTGTGGTTATTGTTTCATCTTGCCCTGTAAATAAATCTTTATGCTCATCATATGCGCTTAATACTGCTTCAACTAATGTGTTTATCGTAGATTTAATATTTGCATGTGCTTTACCGAAATTCACTCTTGCTACTTTCGTAACATTTCCATCTTTATCAACAACAAATGGGAAAAGACCTGAACCAAAATATGAAAGTATTTTTGTTGAACGTTGCAATATATCTATAATATTACCCATTGTATTAAGTAATTCTGTTGGGTCATATAATACTTTATTTTTCTTAATATATGTATTTATATTATCATATGCATTTAATAAAGTATAAAAACCTAATAATATATTGGCACTAGCTTTACCATAATCAATATTAAGCGTTTGTAATAATTTACCATCTTTATCAAATAATCCAGCTTTACCACTTCCATAAATAGATATTAAAGATGCATTTTTAGAAAGAAGATCTGTAATACTATTCATTACATCAAGTAAACTATCTAATGTATTAGATTCAACAAACTTCTTAGCTCTTTCATTAGCAACTTCGGCAGCATGTATTAATGTATCAATCATTAACAATATATTTATGTGGCAGTTAATGATATCTTCAGAAGATAATTGTCTATAAGCTATAGCATCTCCTTTATGATTATATTTTGTTGCTATTTTTAATGCTGCAAAATTACCGATAGATGTTGCAACTTTACCTATTAAAGATGTAATAGATGACATTGTTTCTATTACAGATTTAATATCTGCATTTGGTATAATTGTATCTATATTCTTTTTAGCAGTTGCTACAGCATTTGCCATTGTCAATAACACCATACTAGCGTTAAAACCAGCCATTATTATATCTCCATTAGATAATTTAGTGAAATGGATAGGTTTACCGTCTTTATCCCATTGATCTGCGAATTGTAATGTTGCCATAGATTGAACACCTTTTGAAATATTAGATATTAAAGTTCCAAGTTCCATGAAACATTCAATTCGTTCTTTTATTTGACTTGGGCTACCTGGTATACTATAATATGCATTACTCACACCATTTACTGTTGTTAATAATACAGATGCAACAGTTGCAGCTGCAGCATTGTAATCGGCAGCAGTTAATGCTCTATATTTTATTGGTTTACCATCTTTATCCCATTCAGTAGCAATAGTTCCAGTTGCAAATTTAATAACACCATCTGCTAACCCACCAACTAATTCTCCTAAACCATTAACACTTTTAATAACCTTTTTAGCTTTGCAATCACCCCAACCAAGCCAGCCTGTGCCAGTAAATATTTCTGGATTTTGACTATACGCTTTATCTAACCCTCTAATCATCGTTACTAATATCTCAGCTATGGTATTAGCGGCAGATATATAGTCTGCTGGTTTAAGTTGTTTAAATTTAGTTGGTTTACCTTCACTATTCCAACTAATAGGAACAAGACCTGTTGCTATTTTTATAACCGAATCAGTAATATCCCCAATATTATTACCTAAATTACCGAGTGTTTTAATTACCTTTGATGCTGGTGAATCACCTAATCCAAGCCAACCTGTACCAGAAAATATTTCTTTATTGTTATTATAACAAGTATTTAATCCTTCAATCATGGTTGTCATAATATATGAAATATTATCTGCTGCATTTTTAAAATCTTTACTACTTAATTGTCTATAAGCGATAGGTTTTCCTTCATTATCCCATTGTGTTGGCACCATCATATTTGCATAATCTTTAACAGCTTCTGCCATATCACCAATCATGCTAGCTAATTTTTTACCAACGTTAATTACTTTAATAGCTGGTGAATCATTAAACCAACCGCCATTAAAGAAGTCTTCTCTACCTTCATAACATTTATCAAGCGCCGCTATAAGAGTTGTTAAAATAAGAGCTATATTATCACCGGCGCTCTTAAAGTCTTTTTTAGTTAATTGTCTATAACCAACAACTTTAGTGCCTTCATAAACTGCAACTTTCAAATTAGCATATTCTTCTATCGTTTTAGCTAATTCTGAAATCATTTTCGTTAATGGTTTAATACAAGATTCGGCTGCCCAAACTTTATTTGCAAAACGCCAATTAAATGGTGCTAATGCAGGAGCAATATTTAATACTTGTGTTAACGAATGTATTATGTTGCTTGCATCAAATTTTCCAATTGATTTCATAATCTGCATAGCCTTTGCAATTGATAATAAAGCAATACCGCTTAATAATGCAACAGTAGCTAACATAGGTAATACAGCTAAACCTTTTCTAAATGCTTTACCAACGAAAGGTATTATTAGTATCATACCAAGAGCTGTTGCAATACCAGCGAATGCAACCATTGTCGCAGCTATTACACCAACCATTTTTAACATACTCTTGGCATCATATTTAGATAAAGCTGCAATTAATCCCATAACCATAGCTAAAGGTATAGCCATTATACCAAGAGCAGTTATTGCAGCACAACCAAGTGCAAATGGAATACCAAGAGGTATCATAAATAAACCTAATCCAGTTGCGATTGCTGCTAATGCAACAACTATTTTAGCAGCTTCAAATAATTTGCCTAACCAATCTTTTGTATCGTAATCACATATACGGCCTACAACAGCCATCATAAGTAATATTGATGGACCAACAGTTAATGCAAGTAAACCTAATGCAACTATACCTAATCCGAATATAGCAGCTTGTGGTCCAGATAATATTAAACCAGCACCTATGGTTAATGCACCCATTGCAACTACAATTAATGCCATTATACCAACACCAGCTAAAATATTAAGTAAACCATATTTTTCACAAATAGCTCCAATACCCCACATAATAAGTGTTATCATACCGGTAACTACTGTTAACATACCCATTGCAACTACACCTTTAATTATATCGCCTTGCATCTTATTTAATATTTTCAATATACCAGCCATAGCTAGCATAAATGCTGCAAGTACAACTCCAAATAAAGCCACATTTGCAGGAAGGTCAGGAAATTCCATAAATAAATAACCACCAGCAAGTAATGTTGCTGCAGATATAGCAACTAATATACCAAATTGTTTAGCTGTTGTAAAGTTCTTTTTAATACTCTTTGTTGCTATTTGATATGCATAACATACTGCCATTATAAATGCTGCAAGAATTGTGCCAAATAAAGCTAAACCAGGTATAATTTCTGGCCATAATGTAAATATTGTACCACCAACAAGTAATGTTCCTGCAGATATAGCAATTAATATACCAAATTGCTTAGCAGCTGTCATATTTTGTTTTAAGTCTTTAGTTGCTATTCTATATGCATGACAAATAGCAAATATAAACGCACTTAATGTAGCTGTAAATAGTAATAAATCTGCATAGTTTATATATTTCATAGCAAAACTACCTGCAAGTAATGTTGCTGCGGAAACAGCAATTATTAATGCAAGTTCTTTCGCACCAAGTAATGCAGGTTGTGCTATAGATAATAACATAATTAATGGTGTTGTAACCAATACCATAAATAAAGCAAGTGCAAATGGGAATAAGAATAAATCCACTAAACTAATATATTTCATTAAGAATGCACTTAATGCTAATGTTAATGAAATTATTGCAACAACACCTGCGAAAATTAAAGCTGACTTAGAAATATGTTTGGAAATTGCTAAGAATCGTAAGAATATTAAAGATACACCTAACACAAATAATGATAGCATTCCAATATAATTTAATATGTCACCCCAAGAAATAACCTTAGTAATTAAAGCACCAAGGAACATAACTATTGAAGTTAATGCAATTACAGCAATAAATCTATATGCTGATTTTGTAATTATTTGATCAACTGCAGCAAATAATAAGAATGGTAATGCTGTGCCTAATATAAATAATGATAGTGCAAACGTGAATGTTAAAATTGGTCTTAATCCAATTACATCAACTAATAATGCACCTAAGAACATTACAATCGAACAACTTATTATTAAATTTCTAAATGAATCAAATGTTTTATGTATATCTTTACTTAAGAATGCAAATACCAATAATGGAAGAGCAGTACCAAGTATAAATAAAGATAACATACCTGTAAACTTAAGTATTTTATCAATACCAATCAAATCAACTAGTAATGCTCCTAATAACATTACAATAGATGATGCAATAACTAATCCAGTAAATCCCTTAATGCTTTCTCCAGCTTTATCACTAAGTTTGCTAAATATTAATAATGGTAATGATACACCAGTTATAAATAAAGCTAATAAACCTGTAAATAATAAAACGTTAGCAATATCTAAATATTGGATTATAAACGCGCCTAATAACATACATATACTGCTAGTAATAAGTAATGCATTAAAATTATTAGCAGATTTACTAACATCTTTATTTAATTTACTAAACATTACGAATGGTAAGCAAGTTAATGCGATAAATAAACTTAATGTTAATGTAAATTTTAATATAGATGCTAATGGAACAAGATTAATTACTAATGATCCTAATAACATTACAATAGATGCAGTTATAAGTAATTTGGCAAAATTACCCATATTAGCAAATACTTCTTTTTGGTTTTTACCAAATAAAAGTATAGGCATAGTAGTTCCTAATATAAATAATGATAATGCAAATGTAAATTTAATATAATCACTTATTTCAATGTTTCTTCCTAAATAAGAACCAAGCAATAACGTTACACCACATAAGAATACTAATTTTCCAAGTTCCGCTATGTGTTCAATTGATTTATCCATAAATTTACTTGCTAATAAGCCTACAGCAATAATACCACCTACAAATGTAAGTAATGTTACGCTAAATATAATTAAATCTTTTGGATCAATAACTTTCATTAAAATAGAACCTATAAGAAGAATAGCACCAGCAGTTAAAACTAAGCTATTAATACTATTTAATGTATTCATAGCATTATCTAATTCTTTCTTATCTACTTTATTAACATTAGTTACTGTTTCGTTAATATTTTTTGTATTATCATTTATATTCTTAAAATTAGAAAGATCTACTTTTGATAAACCATCTAATGCAGTTGATAATTTATTTATATTTTCGACATGTTCACCAGATATACCTTGTAATGCATTAAATAAACCGGAAGCTTCAGTTGCGTTATCAATACCTATTATAACGTCAGCACTTGCTTTAGCAGATTCACTAATAGATTCTACTTTACCAGTTATTTTTTCTATAGATTTTACTATACTATTTAATGCAATAGAAATTGGCTCAAGCAAAGGAGTAATTACATTCAATAATACATCTAAAACTTCTGTTATTCCGCTATCAAGCAATTTAACGAACGCATCAAGTAAACCATCTAATGATTTTTCAAGTTTAGAAAATGTTTCTTCTAATTTTGCTTGTATAATTTCTATAGGTTTAAGCAATTTATTAATTATGGCATCAAATAAATCATTTATTTTATTTACCATAAGTTCTACAGGTTTAAGTATTGATTCAACTACAGTACAAATTACTTTTAATAATGATGATACAACTGTTAATAATGGTGTAATACTATTTACTGTCATTAATATACTGCTTAAACTACTTAATACTTGACCAACACTACTTAAAATAGACATTAAAGTTTCGTTTAATTTGTTGTATTGCTCAAGTACTGGTTCAAGATTAAATTTCTGTGCTAACCCATATACAGCTTCTATTACTGCAGCAACAATAGCACCTTTAGGACCTAAACATCCAATTATCGCAGTTATACCATTAACTCCTGCACTCATATTACCATTTATATCGCCCATTAAAGTATTAATTTCGGCGCTTAATGATGATGTTATATCTATAAGTTGAGAAGTTAAATCTGATACGACATTATTTAAATTAGTATCTAAAATATTAATACTATCTATTAAATTGGTATATCCATCTATAAATGTAGAATTTAAAGTTGAGTTACTTGATGTTATAGTATCTGTAACACATTTTGTTGAATCTGACATATTATTTACAACAGATTGAGTTGCTGCTAATGTATCATTCGATATATTAACAGATAATTTTTGTAAATCAGTTGTAACTGTATCTATTGCAGTTTCTAATGCTGATACAATTGATTGCGGATTAAGTTTAGCTAATTCTTCAAATAACATAGGTTTTTTACCTAAACTTTGTCTTAGTTTTTCATCATCTGCACCAGTATCACCATAAACTAAGCCAGCCAAAGAACCGCAAATTATTGTTAACATTTCTTCGGTTCTATTACCAGATTCGCTTGGTACTTCTACTCCACTTTTTTTATTATTAGAATCAAGTGTTTCAACAAGCTTATTTATATCTTTAGAAAGCTTACTCATTATTTATAGATTATAATATTTTATAAATTGTAATATTTTATATAATTAAAAATAATATAATACTATAAATATTTTGAGTAACAATTTAAACAAAAAATAGAGGATAAATACGTTTATCCTCTACCTTAACAAATATAATTTGTTTTTTATTTTAGTCCTGTTGAACTAAATCCTCCCTCACCTCTTGCAGAAGTTTCAATATTATTATATTCCTCATTAGAAATTTCCTCCCATACTGTTTGGATATATTCCTTATGCAAGAACTGAACTGCCTTAGTACCAAAACCAATTCGCTGAGGTTTATCAGATACATTATGCAAGTTAATATGTACTTCACCCTGATAAATTGCATCTACAACTTGAGCGCCCACAAGAAGTTCTTTCTTTGTTGCAATACCTGACTTATTTTCGGCGTCAAGATATGTATTCTTGTCAAGAATATCTACCTTAATACCACAAGGAATAAGAACTTGTGAATGAGCACCAATTACAATATCATCACCTTCTACCCAAATATCATTATCCAATTCTTCTACATTCTTTTTCAAAAGTGCTTCCAAAAAATCTTCTGTCTTATTAGGAACATAAAAATCACTACCAGCATCACCTACACGATATGAAGGGCTCTTAACATCTCTAATCTTTGTAAATCTAATCTTACTATTCATTGTCAAATTTAATATATATTTATATATTTAATATAGATTATAGTTAATATAATATTCAATAATTAAAAGAAAAAGAAGGTTAATTAACCTTCCTTTTCATTATTCTTTTGATGTAATTCTGGATCATCTTCAATATGATATGTTAGTTCTTTATATTGATTAGGATATAAATAGCTTAACATATATGTATTAAGACGTGACATTTCATTAAAGCCTTCATCATTTGATGAATGATTATGTAGAATTGCTTCTAAATCAATCATCGAACGTTTATACATTGCCTTAAGAATATCTCTATTATGTGAGAATCTTTCAAATAATTCAGCAATAGCTGTAATAGTGCCTAAACGTGTTTTAACCATATCTGTTCTAATAATTGAATTATTAGCAGCACGATAATTAATTTCACAAGTTGGCATAATGATGATTTTCTTAGCATTAGAAATCCAAACCGGAATTGTTCTTACATCTTCAAAAGTACGTTCTGTACTGTATGGATATGATTCAACAATATGTCGTCTATATATTTTAGACCAAACGTTAAACTTAATGATATTATCATTAAACAACATAAGTTGTGCAAGATCTGGATTTGTACAAACTATTTTTTCATTTACTCTATTAGCTTGTTGCTGACCATTTGCTTGATTAAATATGATACCATATTCAACAACATCAGCTTCTTCAAATACTATAGCTTCAAATGCGCGCTTAACAAAATCACGATTAATATAGTAATCATCTGCATCAAGGAACATAAAGAAATCACCTGTAGCATTTTCGATACCGAATTTACGAGCACCACCACAACCAAGATTTTCTGTAGGTTCTACAATTCTATATGTTGTGTTACCAGCCATAGGATTATTTTCAAAATATTTTAAAATTACTTCACGTGATTTGTCGGGAGATTTATCATCAACAATAACATACTCAATATTAAAATGCTCAGTAGTTACTTGTTGACAAACGCTATGAACAGCATTTACAATGAATTGTTCAGCGTTATAAAAAGTTGTTATAATACTTACTGTTTTCATTTTATATATTAAATATTTTTATTGAGAATCAAAATAGTTTTTTCAGTTAAACGAGAAATAACATAAAACTTAATTTCTGATTTATCAGTTGCAGGTTTAACTGTACCTTGTTTAGCTTTTACTTTACCTTTATATAAAGTACAATATTCACCTGGCACACATTTACCGTCGTCTTCAACAACGCATTTACCAAGCAAATTTACACGAACCCATTCTTGACGATTAGAACGTTTAACATATTTAGCTTCAGGATTAAAAGACTTATTAGTAATAGGAATAAGATGTTCCCAAGCCCAAGTCTTAATAAAAGCCATTTCTTCATTTTGATCATACTGTTTTCCGCCAACAGCTAATCTTTCTTTACGCAAATAAACATCGCCATATTCATTTGCTAAATTCTTTCCATGCCATTCTGTAGGATTATCAGAATCTAATACGCTATTTATTGTTGTAACACCTACAATATTTTTAAAATCTGCACATAATTTAATTTTACCTGGGTGTTCTGAATCAAATTGTACAAATCTACCTAATTTATATTCTTGTGCTGGTATTTCTGACCATTCGTACATTTCTGAAAATCCAAATTTTTGAATTAAATCTTCATTCATTATATTATTTAGAATATATATTTATTATAGCTCACAACAACACAGTGGACAATTGCAATCTTCTTCGTCTAAATCCATTTTTTCATAAAGATCATTCCACTTGTCAATAGCAAGTTTTTCAATTTCTTGACGTGTACGAACAAACTTAATATCCATTGTTTCGTAATATACACTTACCAAATTCTTAAACATAAAATTATTCATATTTGGATTTTCAATGTTAATTACTGCAAATGGATCCATAAGAGTATTTTCTACTGCAACTTCAATTGCAAGCTTCTTATTGACATGTACATCATTTGGATGTTGTTTAGACATACCAATATGCAATACATATTCACTCATATTTGTTTCAAGATTCTTAACTTTAAAAATCTTTCCCACAAAAGTAACAGCTTGATATGTACCATATTTTTCATACCAACGTCCATCTATACATTCATATTTAGAACCTAAACGATCCTGTGAAATTGTTGAAAATAGGAGTGTTTTAACTTCTTCCTTTGTTAGATAATCAAATTTCTTCATTTTATTTTATATATTTATTTTTGAAATTTGGTATACAATACCTGATTAAAGGGTTAAACATTAAATTAATTACTCACTAATTTTGGTTAATTTACTTAAAAATTTACCATATCTTGATTTATAATATTTTACATTATAATCAGAAATATATTGTTGTTTTACTGTTTTAAATGTAATATCTTTATCAGACATGAAAATATCAGTTAATGAAAGATCTTCATATTCATCAACTTCATCATCATAATATGATACATACATATTAGATAAACCTGAACTAAATACACCAAGATTTAATTTTTGAATTCTAAATCCGTTTTCAGCTAATTCATTAATATCTTCTAATGTAAAATTACATAATCCAAACAAAAAATATTTTAACACATTATAATTTCTAAATGCAATTTTACATTTTTCATCTAATGGTACCAATTCATCTACACAGCTTCTTCTTTTAAGAATACTGTTAATTGTGCTAATTAGTTTATTATTATCACTATTATTTACTCCCAATAAAAACTCTCTATCCTGTGTCTTTCTATATAACCTAAAACTGTACATCATAATACTTAATTATTTAGTTAATTATTATTTTAAAAATAGAAAAGAGAGATATATATTTCAATATCTCTCTTATTTATTATTAATCTTCTTTAATATAATCTGATTTTTTTTCTGCTTCTACTTTAGCTTTTATTGATGGTGTTTTTTCATTATATTCATCTGCTTCAGCTTTAGCATCTTTTTCAATTTCTGATAATCCAAGAATTTCTCCGTCTCTATCTTTAACTACATAGATTTTATCTTCTTGTTTTTCTTGAATGTATTCTACTAATGTTTTCATTATTCTACATTGTAATCTATTTTTATTGTTCTTTCCTTTACATTATAAACTAAATTAAAAGGAACTTCTGATTTTTCTTGTAAATCATTTAATAATCTTACGAAGTCACCGTAGCTCATAAATAAATTTAACTATATATTTTATTATAATTGAAATTCCTTTTCATTAAACTTCATAATTAGCTTCTTATCATTAACAAACTTCTTGAAGAAATCATCTTCTTTCATATCTTCAAAATAATCATCGTCATATCCTTGTTCCCAAGAATAAATAATATCGCACCCTTCTTTAGATAATGGATAAATATAATAACCATTTGAACCATCATGATGTGAACCATTAACATTCAAACATCCATCTGTCAAATATGCAGATACATAATCCATGTTTTCCCAACACTTATTTACAGCTTTAGTCAAATCATCGAAATATTCAGGATATATATCCTTTTTACCATGCCAAAGACCTAATGTACCACATACTAAAAATCCCTGATATTCTTTATTTACTTTATCGATAATTTCCATAAAATCACTATATTCTGCTTCTAGTTGAGCATCTACATCATCAATAGAATTATCATCATAATTAGTTGGATCAGTATCAAGTAAGCAAATTGACTTTTTAGACAATTCTACTTTAGGTGCTGGACCTCTTTCGTTAATATATTCTACTAAACTTTTCATTTTAATATTTTTGCTAATATTTTTGTTTCTTCTTCTATTTGTTTAATAACGTTTTTATTTATTATTTTGTTGAAATCATTTTCACCAATATAATATGCTAAATCATCTGTATCTTTAGTATCACCATTAAATTTAGATATATCTTTAATATGACATAAAATACTTATAATCTTTGCCAATGATTCTTCAGTATATGCTATAACTTTAATAGTATTATCATAATTAAATACATCTAATTCTATGAATTTTTTACCGTATGTTCCATATACTAAATTTAAAAATTCATCTGCTGTATTCCATGCAAATTTTTCTTTATCAAATGAAAAGGTATATTCTTTTCTTTTAGATGAAGAATTATATACCATTTTTTCTGTAATATAGTTAATTAACACATAATTTTCATATAATTTTTTGATTATATTACCTTTTTGTTTAATTAAAGATAGTATTTCTGGTGATAAAGCTTCTTCTTGTATTTGATATTCATTTCTATTTAATTTAACACCAATATTAACTAACTTATTATATGTTTTATAATTAGATATTAAATTAATAAAATCTTCATCTGTTTTACATTCTTTATATATTGTTTCTAATTCTTTTATATTATCATTAGGTGTAATTTCATTGTTATTATCTACACAAGAATGTATAAATTGTAAGCATTTATCTTTATCTTTTATAAATATATTAAATATTATTTCTAATATATTTTCTTTTATTTTTATGGAAAATATTTCTTCAATAAATTTGTAATATTCTTCTTTACAAATCAATGTATTTTCCATTATAAATGATTGTAATAAATGTATTTGATGACTATTTAATTTGCCTTCAAATATAACCTTTGATGATTTGATATTTAATGATTTGCAAAGTTTATTTACATCTTTATCTACTTTATTATTTTTATCTATGACAGAAATAAGATAAATTTCATTATCATACAATTCGCATAATAAATAATTATAATTTTTGATTATATTCTTTTTTGATTCTATATAATCTATAGATTTTTTTAATCCTTTAGTAAATAATTTATCTATATCTTGTATTTCTGAACCAATATTAGTAGATAAGTTACTTCCATCAAAATACATTAATTTATCATTTTCTTCATCATAAACAATTTGAAGTTTAAATGATTGATGACATCCAATAACTTTTATATTGTTTTTTTCAAGCAATTCTAAAAATTTAGTTGTGTCTTCATTATATAAATCTATTAATTGTTTCATAACTATCCTAAATTATATTATATATAAAAATAAAAAAGAGTTGGATTATAATCCAACTCTTAATAAATTATATTCATTTTTTATAATAATGGATCATCATTTTTATTTTTAGATTCATCATCACCTAATAAATCATCTGAATCATCTCCTCTTGATTTATCATCTTCTGTTTTGTCATCTTCTTCAGCTTTCTTTTCTTTTTCTTCCTTTTCCTTTTTGTCCTTTTCTTCTTTCTTTTCATCTTCAGAATCTATTTTATATACACAAGGATCAGAAGTTTTTTCAGCACCAATAAATTCAAGAATATTTTCAATCAATTTCTTAACTTCTTCAGGTAATTCAAACATTGAGTCTTTATCAAAATCAGCAACCCAAACAGCTTCTTTACCAACACCAAAAATGTTAATTAAAGATTTTGTTATTTCTGTTGATTTACCATGAGGACGACGTTTAATATATTTCCAACGTAATGCAATTGATTCATCACCATCTTTTGATTTAACACCACTAAAATAATATTCTGTAGGTAATGATATTTGTTGTGAAACCATTATACCAAGTTCTTTTGCAGCTTTAACTTTATCTTTCATCTTAAGAACTGTTGTAACTTCTTTAGCACGAATTTTTTCTAATTCTTCTTCGTCTTCATCATTACTTTCATTTATGGTTGATAATTCTGCTTCTTCAATATTCATATCTAACATTTCCGAGCAGGGTGCGCAACCATCACAACATTTAGCTAACTCTTTAGCAACTGCATCATTTGCTGCTGTAGCATTTGCCAAATCTACTGGAGAAAAATATACAATAAAATATTGTCCAACATTAACTAACTTACAAGCAGTCAAACCTTGTTGTGTAATATAAGAATATAATGATTGAGAATTATACATAATATTATATAATCTATCATATACATTCTTTTCGCTAGTAAACTGAGTACTATGTAATTTTACAGATACACCATCTTCACCAACAGCTGCAACTACGCCTAACATTGCGCAAAACAAATTTTTAACATTTGTAACAATGTTTTCTACTGGTGTATAATGATTGCTTATACCACAAGATAATGAATTACCAGGATTTTTATCTGCAGTAGCACAAAGTGCTTCATTAAATGTACTATATTTCTTCATATTTTTTATTAAAATTTATATATATATAAAAATAATAAATTTAAATATTTACGGCATCAAATGATTTTTTATTATTTTCAAATGATTTTTGTAAACGTTTACAACAATATTCTTGTATTTCATCAGAAGAATATTCTTCTAATTTATCTTTCCAAAATGGATAATATCTATAAATACCATGAGCACACATAGGGAAAAATTTATTGTCTCCTAAAGACTCCCATATTTCAGGAATAGACATATCCCATACTATAGTTAACGTTTTTTCTAATGAAGGTTTTTTCAAATCATACATTTTTTCGATGTCATTACAAAAATATTTATCTTCAATATATATTTTAGATAAATATTCGTCTGTTATGTTATAAGTTTGTCTAAATTCTCCATTAGGATCGCAAATATCTTTGAACGTCTCAATCTTACGCCAACCGCATCCTCCATTACCGATTTTTGGAGTATATTTACCTGTTTTTTTATCAACCAAATCCCATGTAGATAATCCAGAAAATATTGGTCCACCAATATAATCATATCCCATTTTACAAACTTCTGTAATTCTATCTTCCCAAATATATGAATCTAATTGATACATAAACATATACTCATAATCTGAAAATCTATTATAGAAATCATATTGCATGCATAATTGTGAATATTCATATAAACCTTTGAACCATTTTTTATCAAACTCAAATACTTCAAAATTAGGATATATTTGTTTATAATTTGATAAATCTAATCCTTCGGGGCAAACAAATATTGTTGGATAATTTTTATCACCAACAACTTTAGCTAATCGTGTTAAACCGGCATTATCTACTGGTGTCAAATCAACTGTATATACTGGTATAACTATACAAAATAAATTTTTACGTTTTGCCATTTATAAATTAACGTATTTTTATAATTTAAAATAGAAAAATCTTGGATTTAATTCCAAGATTTTCATATTAAAATTGTCTCCAAAACTTAAATATTTGCTGTAATGTTGCTTTACTAAAATGTCCTTCTGTATAAAACGCTGTTGATAATAATCTTGCTGGAATATTATATGTTATACCTCGTAGAACAGGAATATACATTTTTACACCAAAAGCAATTTTTGAATTTCTTCTCATTAAAGCTTTTAACTTTTTATATGATATAAAATTATTTGGTTTAGTAGAAGCATCATTAAAATACTTTTCAAAATAAGGTTTAAATACATTATAAGTTTGAATAAGTATTCTTGCTCTTGTGTGAGGTGGAAAATAATGTAAATTCAATCCAATCTCACGAATAACACCATCTTTTGTACGTGTAATACCTAAAGCAATAATTAATGGAAATCTATCATAATATTCAAGTTCTTCCTTAAATTTAGGTTCTTGATAAGCAAATAAACAAACTTGTCCTGGTAATATATATTTAGATGAATGTTTTAATTCATGCATTATTTGTTTATATGCTAACTTAGAACGTATAGCTGTTGGTCTATGTGATAATGGATGTTGATTAATTGCTTCATCTAATTGATATTCTTTAATTTCTTCAGTATCATATACCTTTTTAGCTATTTCATTTAAACTATGTACATCACCTACTGTTACGTGTTTATCTGTATTTTTTATCATGACAATAATTCTTTAGCAGCTTCACCTGCTTTATTTATATATTCTCTTATTTTTGCGTATTTTTTACTATCTTTATTAGTTACAAGCGTACTCCAAGGTAGATTCTTATTTATATTAAATGTTATTTTTTTACCATTTCTAAATGGACAATCTATATCGTTTTTAATAACAGTTAAATCAACTTCGTCTGAATTAAATGCTTTATTAGAATATTTTGGATTTGTAAAATATTCCATAATATAAAATATTATTGTTCTAAATAATACATAACTACTATTTATAAGTTGATCTTCATTATATATATCTAATATTATTTTTACAATTTCTAAAAATGGATATGCGAAACTATCCATTTTATTAACCATTTCTACATCATCTTCTTCATATTCGCATCCCATTTTAGATATCCAAGAATTTTCTTTATCATAAAAATCTAAGCCAAATTCACCGGATCTTTCTAATTCACCCCAATATATAGCATCTTCTCCTCTAAGATCATCATCTTCAAAGAAAACTAATATGTATATACATAAAACTTTAAATTGTTCTGGTGTTATATAATATGTGTTTTTACTTTTAGAAGTAAAAACCATTTTTTCATTTATATATTCTTGCAGTTTTTTCATTATTATAAATTAACATAAAATTGCACGTAATTATCTGGTTCATCTTTAACCTTTTTTAAAAATTCTTCAACTTTATCTAAAGCTGCAACAATTGCTTCTGAGAATTTTTTGGTTTCAAAGTCACAATAAGGATCGTCATCATATGAAGCAGAACCAATTTTACCAATCCATAATCTCCAAGATTCATCTTTATAACCTAATAAGAAATCAATTGACAAACCTTCTTTTTTATCTTCATATTTATATTCGATTTTTTGATAGTTTTCATTATTATCTAACCATCTAACTTTTTTGTCTGGTGATTCCCAAATTGTAAATTTGATATTTCCACGTTCGGCTGATTGTTTTTTATCTTCTTCAGCTTCTTTAATATATGTAATTATACTTTTCATAAATTTAACTCTTTTAATAAATATTTATAAATTCTGTTTGTATCTTCTTTAGATATATACTCATCCCACTCACTAATATCAAATGTTTCATCATATTCTTCATCACCAAGTGCTATAACAAATATTGTTATAGTATCATCGTCATTTAATTCTATTCTATCTATTATAGTTCCATCCTTTTGACCGCAAAATCTAACATCATTAACAAGTAAAGAATTATCAAAACAATCTATAAATAATAAATTTTCTTTATTCATTAAAGATATAATATCATCTGAAGTTGCATTTGTATTTAAATTGTCAGAAGAATAAACCATTTTTTCTGATATATAATTAATTATTGATTTCATATATTAAACTTAGGTTGTTTTTGTTTATTGTTTTCTAATGGGCAAGCATAAAACATATCTTCATAATCTACTTCTCTATGTATACTTTGCATGTTCCAATTAGATAAATCTTGGTTAAAATGTGAGCATCCATCAAACATATAACAGCTATCATTAACATTTTTAGGATCCCATTTAGATATGTCACCATTAAATTTTTTACAATTCATAAACATTCCTCTTGTTGTTTCTGCTTTAGATATATTCCAATTTTCTAAACCTTTACCTTGAAATTCATAACAATTCTTAAACATGAAACTAATATCTTCAGCTTCAGATAAATTCCAACCAGACAAATCACCATTAAATTTTTTACAGAATGGAAAACAATATTTAAAATCTGTTACATTAGATACATCCCATTTAGATATATTACCATTAAAATCAATAAATAACTCACTTATAGTATTATCAAAAAGATGTGACATATCAGTTAATGCTGATGTATCAATATCATTTAAATCAAGCTCGTTACCTTCTTTTTTTATACGGTCTATTATAATTTTTTGTAACTCAGCTTTACTTTTAGGATGATAATTGTAGTTTGTAGCAGTTGATTTATTAAAAATCATTTTTTCAGCTATATAAGTATTTAATGATTTCATAATATATCTAATATATTTGATAATTCATATTCAAAATCTCCATATATATCATTTGTATCAATATATTCTAATAAAGATTTTAATAATAAAAGTTCTTCTTTATTAAAAGAACGTTTAGTTATTTTTGGATATGTTTCACTATTAGCAATTAAATCATATAATGAATCTAATGTTTTAATATCTTTTTCGTTTAATGCATTAACAAATTCTTTATATAATTCTATATCCTCTTTATCTCCTAAATTACCAGTAACAAACCCTAAAACACATTCTAATGCATTACGCTCACTATCTGATAATGTAAATCCCTTTGCTTCAAAAATATATGTATTTAATGATTTCATATATATTAATATAGTATTTTTATTCAAAAAATTTCTCTGTTACAACTATAAATTTCATATTATGCTTATCTGCGAATTCTTTCGCAGCTGTCCATTTATCAACATTCATAATCCAAGCTTCTTTTAACCATCTTGAATCTGTCATTCCAGGTTTAACTGTTTGATTATATGGTTTTATTTCAACTATACATCTAACACCATCTTCATTTTCTATTACATAATCAGGATAATAATTAGATTCACGTTGTTTTAATCTACTAAAATATGGTATCTTTACAGGTTCTGATGCCCATTTAGAAACCTTAGGATTATTTTCACAATAATTTATAAATTGTAATTCTAAACCAGAACGATATATAATTGGATCATTAGAACAAGCTGAATAATACTTTTTCATATCTTTGGGATTTATCATTCCTTGATGATAACGTCCATTACGTTTTGGTTTTAATTTCTTTATATTATTTTCGCCACTCATATATTGAAATTTGTAATTAGATTGTTCTATCTTAATAGTATAGATTTTTTATTATCTTTTTATATTGTTACTTAAAAGTAACAAGATATGGATTAACTACAAACCCTCTACATCTTCCATTTATTATATGGTCAGATGCTACATTTAAATATTTTCGCATTATGTTAAAGCTACCATTTATATCAGCATTAATATAGTGCGAATTTTTTGTTTGATATAATCCTCGTTTTATACGTTTACCTGATGTGTTTAGCTTATCATCATCTTTATTATATGTAGGAATATAGTCATTATCAATAAAACTAACTTTACTTGTATATGATTCTTCCTGTTCTATTATATTTATACCATTTAATTTACATTTATATTTTAACTGTGATACAAACATATCAAATGGAATAGATACAAATGTTTGGTTGTTTTGTTTTCCTATATTTGTATTTCTTTTCCATTCTTTATTTTTACCTACTATAAGAGTATTAACTTCATTATTTAACAAAATTTCAATGATATATTTGCTTGCATTATGCATATACCATTTTATTTTATTGTTACGTTTTAATATTAATTTTCTTATTTTAGATGATGTATATACATTATTTGTTGTTTTTATTATACTTTTATGTTTAGATAACATTTCATTATAATATTGGTTTACCATTTATAATAAATGAGTTTATTACATTAGAAGTACATGCGGCTAAATTGTTAACTCCAAGATCAATAGACATATATCTATTATTGTCTTGTTTCAATTCTTTTTCTTTTGCTTCGTATATTACTTCAAGTACAAAATAATCTAATTTAGGTATAATACGTATTTGAGTTGATTGTTTTATATGTTGTAATCCTGTTATTTCATTTTTTGTTTTTGGTATTTTAAATGAATTGTCTGTTTTATATAAAGTAGATGTATTGAATACTAAAATAAACTTGTTTGTATGTTTTCTATATTTAGGTATATTTATTTTGTTTTTATATTCTTTGTTTTTCTTTTGATTTAATAGTTTAAAAAATGATTTAAAGTTTTTGTCTACTAACTTTAATGTTTCTTGGCTTACGTTAGCAGGCAATGCAATATAGTCATTATTATTTGTTTGTTTTAGTATTCTATTTAGTTCATAATAGTTAACATAATCATAATCTATATTATCACATATATCAGATGTAAACTGTTTTCCTTTACGGTTAAAGTAATGTTGTCTGATAATGAATAATGCAGTATTATACAAATTATTTGACTTGATAGATAGGTCTTCTATTATCTTATAATTTATATTATTTTTTCTAATTATGTGTTGTTCTACCAATTTCATTTATTTCCATAATATTAGATATATTACTTTTAATACTGTTAATATATCTTATATTTTTATATAATTGAATTTTAATATGATTATTACTATTTTGTATAAATATAAAAAGTAAACATTTTTATTAAATACATTATATAATTAAAAATAAATTATTTTTATATATAAAAGAGTTCTTTGATATTGACAATCCATAATTTTCGACAGAAAATTGCGTATAGAGGTATAATAAAATTAAAAAATAAAAACACTAAAAACAATCGTTATGAAAAAAATGAAAAGATTATTAATATCAATGCTAGTTGTATTTACATTGGCAACATTTAGCATATATGGAATAAACCAATATAATACAAATTACAATGTAAATCAAAATGACACTATCGAAGTTGTAGATTCTATGGTGCTACTACAAAACAAAAAAGATAGTATAAAAACTGAATTGATTAGTTCTGTTACAGAATATATCAATAAACAAGCACCTAAATCACATGATTCAATTCCTACATACTTGGTAAACTATGCATTAAAGTATGATATTGATTTATGCTTTATGATGGGACAAACTCAAATTGAAACAAATTTCGGCACATCAGGCGCAGGAAGAGAATCATCAAAACGTTCTCTATTTGGAGTACATATCTATCCTGGTACACCTTTCAAAGGTTATAGAAATTATGATATTGCTGTAGAAGAATATTGTAAACTTTTGCGTAAATCATATTTAGTTAAAGGTAGAGATGAAAAATTCCTTATGAGAAATTATATTAATCGTTCTGGTAATAGATACGCAGGTGCTCCAAACTATGAAGTGCATTTATCACAAACATATAGAACGATTAAAAACTCTACGAATATTGCATCGTTACAATCATCTTACGGAGCAATAGTACTATAAATATATCATACATATTAAAATTATGTTATCTATTATTGGTAACGTTTTAGGTTTATTAAAAACTTTTTTAGAAAAAATAACTGTTAAAGACATATTATATTTTATTATAATAGGTTTATTAGGCTGGTTATTATGGACTTCTTACACAAGTAAAGAAGCATTAAAAGAACGTTATGAAAATAATATCGAAGCATTTACAGATTCAGTATCATATTATAAGTCAAAGACAGGCGACATGGTTGCTATGAAGACTGCGTTTGAAACTAATATTAAAGAACTCGAAAATTTAAATGAATCATTATATTCAGAAATAAAAGATTTGAAAGCAAAAAATGATGTTTTATCAGGTATGCATTTTAATGGTTCAATAGAAAATTCCTCTAAAGATACTGTATTTATTGTTACAAACGATACTATAAATAATGGATTTAAACATAGTTTTAATTTCAATGATGAATGGAGAGATCTTGAAGGATATGTTCATTACGTACCTGACTCATTAAAAGTAAACGTTACAAAGGATGTAACTAGATTTGATTATACTGTTGCTATTGATGAAGATAATAAGATATACATTAAATCAAAAAATCCTTATGTGAAATTTGATGAGTTTACTGGATTTACTATACCTAAACCAAAAGATAAATTTATATTATCTGTATTTGGTGAATTAACATATGACTTTAAGAATACTAAAGTATTGCCTATTATTGGATTAGATGGTACATATAAACAATTTAATGGATTTTACGAATATGATATCGTGAATAATAATCATTTTATTGGTGCTGGTTATAAATTTAATATACTTAAATTTTAATGAAGAATTTAGATAAAATTTTATGTCTTCATTGTTACGAAGATGACGAAAGATATAATTATATTACTGATGTTTTAAGCAATGTAGATTTATTAGATATTACTTATATATCAGAATTTACAAAACTAGATATAAATCTTTATATAGGTAAATCTTTAGATAGATTATGTGATCCATATTATGATTATTGTGAAAAAAACATAAAAAGCACGATATATGCAAATGTATTTTCTTGTATGTATAATTGGTTACAATTAATTAGTTTAGCTTATTATAAATATGATAATATACTTTGTATAGAAGATGACATAAAATTTGACTGTAATAAAGAAACTTTTATTGATTGTATTGAAAAAATACCGGAAGATGCTGATATCGTATTATTAGGATATAGGTTTTCCAATGGATATAAAGATAATGGTTTTGATGAATGGATAAGAATAAAAAATACTGAATTATTTACTAAAATAAATTCTAATTACAAGCTTACCGGTATGTTTGCTGTATGGATGAATAAAAGAGGTATGGATTATTACTTAAAATATATTCAAACAAATTGTTGCGCGTCTGATTTATTATTTTGCAATATTGATAATGAATTACAAAAAGAAATGAATATAAATATTTATGTTTGCAATAAAGCAACAATAAATCATAATTTTTATTTACAAAGTAAAATAAGAAAAGGAGTAACTTAAGTTACTCCTTTATTTTTTATCATCAAATAATAATAGTAATTTATCTATTATAAACGTAGCTATTAAAGTAATTCCTAAAATTTCAAAAAAATTCATTATTAATTAGATATATATTATTAAAAATAATTACATATCCAAATTTCTTCTCAATTGTTCAACAATCCACTTTGCGAAATCATCTTGCACTTTAATTGCTTCCTCATTACTAAGATTATGACAACCAGGTGCTGTCAAATTTCCCCAACCACGAATAAGCAATTTATCTTCACCATCAATCTGAATAACATCATTTTGTTTTGGACTAATTGAAGCATTAAATGTACCAGGTCCATAACCATTAATTGCATTTACAATATCAATAATCTCAGATGTATCTTCATATTTATACAAACGTCTCTCGTCAAGATAATTAAACGCCATTTCATTATCCTTTGTCCAAATATAATGTGGACAATAATCGTCTACCCTTAAAGGCATTTCATAATACTTTGCAAAACTTTCCATATATATTTATTTAAGAAAAATCTGTACTTGTTGAAAATCTCAATCCATCGTTATAAAAATCTGTATGGCTATCAGAAATATAATCAATAAATTCCTGGTCCAAAAACTTTGTTAAATCATTCCTATATACATATCCATCATAATCACTTGGATGCTTATCATAATATGTTTTACTATCCCAGGCTTCTCTATCTTTCCAAGTCACCCAATTAATAGCCATTTCAAAGAATTCATCTTTATTTTGAATTTTACCATATTCATCATATATTACAACATCATCTTGTTGAATAAATTCTTTAATACCATTTCTTGTCAGTTCATATAGGAATTTCCCAACATATTTTCCAAGCCGATATTCTCCGGTATCATTATCCTTATATATCTCACGTGTTACATACACATTAGGATTCCAAAGGAATTTCCAACCACCAGAACGTTTACCAAGATGTACTTCTCCTCCAACTAGTTCATTGTCGTTAAGATGTAATCTTGAATATATTTTATTTACCAAATCAATAACTGTTTTAAAGTCATTTGATTCGATAGCCTGTTGAAGTTTTGTTTTTGACTCAACAGAAGGAATAATCCTTGCATAATAATTTGTACCCATAATTAAAATCTAAAATTGCCAATATAGCTCAAAGCATCGAGTTCTTCTTGTGCTTCATCAATTTTATAATTGTTTCTTGTCTTAATTCTATTCTTTACAGGCTTTGTAATCTTTTCTGAATTAGAATAAGTTTCTCTTTCGTAATTTTTCTTGTTGTACTTCATTTTTAATAATATTAGTTAGTAATAACATATTAAATATAGTAATGTTTTTTAAAAATTCAATTTATATATAATTATTTTTATATATAAAAATATATAAAACTACATGAAATCACTAACTACTTATATAAACGAGAAGATGGTTTATAATAAATCTAATTCTTCTAAATATAATTATTTTCCTGAAACAAAAGAAGAATTAAAAGACTTATTAAAACAACTAATTGAAGAACGAGGTCTAGAAGGAGATTTAAATGATATTGATACATCAAAAATAACAGATATGTCTGATTTATTTGGTAGTATGATACCATTTAGATATCGTTTTAACGGGGATATATCTAAGTGGGATGTATCTAATGTAACAAATATGCATGGTATGTTTTATTTATGTGAAAAATTTAATCAAAATATATCGTAATGGGATGTATCTAACGTTAAAAAGATGAATGGTATATTTAGTGAATGTAAATCATTTAATCAAGATATATCTGATTGGGATGTTTCTAATGTAGAACATATGTCGCATATGTTTAATAAATGTTATAAATTTAATCAAGATATATCTAACTGGAATGTATCTAAAGTAACTGATATGAGTTCTATGTTTAAGGATTGTAAATCATTTAATCAAGATATATCTAACTGGGATGTATCTAAAGTAACTGATATGCGTCAAATGTTTTATTATTGCAAATCATTTAACCAAGCGCTAAATAACTGGAAAGTATCTAAAGTAAAAAATATGTCTAATATGTTTTGCGAATGTGATTTATTTAATCAACCATTAAATAATTGGGATATATCTAATGTAAAAAATATGGAAAGTATGTTTAAAGAGTGTAAATCATTTAACCAAGACATATCAAATTGGGATATATCTAATGTAACTAATGCAGAATCTATATTTAAATATTGTAAAATAGATGAAAAATACAAACCAAAATCTAAGTAAATATGAAATCATTAACTACTTATATAAACGAAAAGATGGTTTATAATAAATCAACCGCTAATACAGCAACTAAAATTGTTAAAGAATTTTTCGATATTGTCAAAAAATGTTATTCGGATGAAATTATATTTTCACTATGCGGTATAAATGATATACCTAAATTTAAAATGAATAAAGATTTATATGAAGTAAGTTCTCTAATATGGCATGAAGGTGAAAATTATATAACATTGGAAAATTCTAAAGAATCTTATGAAGTAAAATTGGAGTCAGAAGATCAAATATTAACATTTATACCTGAAGAAATATTAAAGGAAATAATAATATATTGTAAAAACAGATAATTATGAAATCTATAACTACTTATATATCTGAGAAGATGGTTTATACATCAAAAAATAATTATAAACATTTATTGGAACAAAAGGTAAATAGTTTAGAAGAGGCTAAAGAAATATTATTAAAATATTTTGAAGATACATCTGAATATGATATATCTTTAAATAATTTAGGTATGAAAGTTAATCATTGGTCAACAAATCCAGATAATCCATTTGATAATAGAATAAAAGTTAATGATTATTTTAGAATTGATTTTAGAGAAAAAGGAAAGCCATTATCAAGTTCATTAAAATATATATTGCAATGTGGTGATTATAATAATGGTTTAGTATTTTCTATAAAAACATTACAAACAAAAGCATCTGGTTCAATGAATTGGGCTTTAGAAAATAATGTTATATATAAAGATAATTATAAGTATAATGATAACTTTTATGATTGGATAACCACTTGCGAAGATGAAAAACTAAAAAAATTATTTAATGTAGAATAATATGAAATCTATAAGCACTTATATAAATGAGAAGATGATACATAATAAAGCTACTGCTTCTAAATATAATTATCACCCCAAAACAAAGGAAGAATTAAAAGATTTGATGGAACAACTAATAAAAGAACGTGGTAACAATGGTGATTTTAATGATATAGATACATCAAAAATAGTTGATATGTCAGAATTGTTTAAAGATATGAAAGAATTTAATGGTGATATATCTAAATGGGATGTGTCAAAAGTTTACAATATGAGTCTTGTATTTTTTAATTGTGAATCATTCAATCAAGATATATCAAATTGGGACGTATCTAAAGTTGAAACTATGGGTGCTATGTGTTGTTATTGTGAATCATTCAATCAAGATATATCTGGTTGGGATGTATCAAATGTTGAAGATATGCAACATATGTTTAATAGATGTAAATCATTTAATCAGGATATATCAAAATGGGATGTTTCTAAAGTAAGATATTTGAATTGGATATTTAAAGATTGCCCAATAGAAGAAAAATACAAACCTAAATTTGATTAACTTTCTTATATTTTATAACATAGAAAATGGAGATACTTAAGTATCTCCATTTTCTTTACAGTATTTACAATCAGGACTATGTATTATTTCTTTAGATGAACCATATTTACTTGTCTTAAATATAATATATTCGTGGTTATTATATTTAATCTCGCTAACTTTCAATTTCATTGATTCATCCATAGGATATTTAATTGAACCAACAATACCAAGTACAATAAATACAAAAATAATTACAGCGGTAATATAACCAACCAATTCAATTCTTTTATCGAACTTATTGTTTTCCATAACTATTAGTCTTTACAATATTTACAATTTGGGTTATGGATTGCTGAACCACTTGTATAATCACCCGCTCCACGTTTAAACCAAATATATTCATGACCTTCGTATTCAAACTTGTCAATTGTAATTTGTATATTATTTATATCTCTACTATTGTCTTTTAAGTTTAAATATTCTGTATCAGATGTTTTATTTTCTGTTGTAATTTTTTTGTACTTTTCAACACATCCTGTAAATACAAATAAAACTAATGTAATTACACAAATATTAAAATACTTTTTCATACTTTTATTAAATAGTTAAAAATCGCGTTTGTTAAACAATCAATCAAATCCTGTATATAAAACGTTGGTCCATCACTACAATAATTCATTTCAGATACATAAATATATTTATTGACAACATTTACATTTCCATTTGGATTGTAAAACATTATATAACCAATATAACGTTCTTTATCTTCATCAAACTCCAATACAAACTTGTCAGTAATATATTTTGAATAATTCAAATCCTTCAAAATAGGTTTAATTGTTCCTATACAATCATATACCTGTATTTCTGGATGAATTTCACCATGTTTCTTTTCATCATTTTCCAATGTTGTATTAAACCACTTAATAAGTTTATTACGAGTTATATCACCTTTAATTGGATTATATTCTATTATATAATCTTCATAATCAGCAAATTCTCGTCCTCGTACAAGTGATTCAAAGAAAGATACATAATGTTTATAAACACTATTACAAACATCTGTTTCAATACTCTTCTTTAACTGTATCAATTCGTGCTTCATCTTACTCTCCAATATTTATCAAATTTTTCATCATAAATATTTTCAAAACTTGTCTTAAGATTAAAACCAATATCTCGTACCAAATACCTAAGTGATTCAGTTATCGAATGTAATGACATTAAATTATTACTAACAAGATATTGTGGATCTGACCATATTGGCCATGATAAAGTTTGAACATTATTTTTTAAGTAATATGAACATTTACGTTCATCAAATGTAAAATATACAAAACTATCTTTTATATAACTAATTTTTACAGGAGTAATTTCTAACGTTTTTACATTTAATATATATAAAGTTTCAATATCTTCCATAATTATCTGCTTCTATATGCCCGCATCAACTTTTGGAATACAAATCCATTAGGATGCAAACATGGATTATTTGGATTAGTTTCCCAATCTATAAAATCATATACATTTTTAATATACTTTACAAATGCCTGAGAACGAGAAATACCTGCTGAACAATGAATATAAAAATCAACACCATCAAGTTTATTATTCTCAATTACATCTTCAATAAACTTAACTGCACGTTTAGCCATATCATTTGTAAAAAATTCTATAGTTGTAAATGTACTTGGTGCATACTTATTTTCATATGTATATGTTTCTGTATCATCAGATAAACCTAATGCCATAGGATCTACATCATCGAAATTCAAATTAAGCACATTAACATCATCTTCACAAATATGATATTCTGTATCAGTACCGGCATCTTTACCATTATTAATAGATATAATAGCAATATTAGATGGTACTTCTAAATGCCAACCATTACGTTTAGCAAGTTTTTCAAATTCATTAAAACCAACACACCAAAGTTTCATATATTTCATATTTTATGAATTATAATTTACGGCATCACAAACGAATGTCTCATAAAAATCTTTAATATTTTTCTTATATTCTGTAACAACAGACTCTACAAAATCTTCAGACACAGGTTTTGCCCAACGTACTCCTGCGGGTCGTTGATATCCTGCAAGATAATCATTTGTATAAGGATTCAAATCATTCAACCACAATGGATTTAGTCGTACTGATGTTTCATCATAGATACGATGATCGTTATATTTATTAACAAAATGATAACTTCTTGGATAAACGTTATTCATATTTTGCTTGGTATATTTCATAAGCGCATATGATTCACCATTAAAATTAATAACGAACCATTTTCCTTCCATTGACTCAAGCCATCCTACGTAGTTTTCCTTTGATTGCTTTTCAGTTTCAAACTGCTTCTTTTTATAATCATCACAATATTCTTTGTACTGTGCCAATGAAGCATTAGGAAAATCCTTAAGATATTCTTCGATAGTTTTCATAATTATTTATATTATCTAAACAACACTCTATAATAACGACCAGTTTTTGTTGAAATAACATTAACGTACAAATATGGAACAAATATATCAAACACATTTTTTGTAAGTGCCCAATATGGTTCATCAACAATCTTGAACGATGCACCCACTTCACAAGGACAACAGAATGTAGGTGTTAAATATGCCTGTAATCCCGTTTCAAGGTCAATACAATGTGAATTATCAAAAGGTTTAAAAAGATCTCCTACAGAAACCTCTTTAGACTTCTTAAGCCATTCATAATCCGTTTCATACTTTGAATGAAAAAGAGATTGATAACGAGGTACTTCTCTACATGAATCATAAATACCTTGTACCGTTAGCGGGAACTCGTGTCCATACTCATGAAATTTGTAAGCCATATTATTTATATTTTAATTAGTATAACTTAATTACGTATATAATATAGAATAAAATTATAAAATTTCAATTTTTTCTTTTATAAAATTTATATCTATTCTTTTGTTCAAATACCCATCCAATATACGTATCAAACCCAATATCAGGACAGGTTATTTCTTGATATTCTGGAAGTACTTCCCATGTAATTACACCTGAATATGGATCATTCAATGAACGTTTTGAATAATTGTTTAATCCAATAATTCGTCCTTTAATGGTTGTATTTCTATAATTGGACATCTCAATAATATCACCAATATTTAATTGATATATGAGATTTCTATTTTGACTATCAAGTTCTATCATTTCTTAATTCTATTATTTTTCGTTGCATAATATGGGTACTTATATTTTGACTTCTTCAAATGTTTTGCAGTCAATTTCCAAGTTCCATCTGTGGGTTCATCCCAACTATCTTTCTTAGGAATAATATATGGCTCAAATACATCATCATAATCTTCTGGATTATGATGTGCGATCATATTTTCAAGACGTTGTTTATTCTTCATTCTAACCTTACGACGTCTATCCTTATAATACGGAGTATTGTTACCATAACAAACACCACAAGTCTTATATTTTCCGTAACTCTTACTCATTTAGAATATCGTGTTTATAATTTTCACAAATTTCCTCAAAATCTTTATCGGATGTTCGTGCTAACAATTCCATCAATACATAATGTTCAAATGTATATTGTGTAATATGTTCTGTCTGCTTAAAACAGTGATTAATTAGTTCTAACTTTGTTTTCATACCTTTTCAATATCATCAGTAAATTCAAATTCAACAAGCGCGTTTTTTCCCTTAATTACAAATGTATACTTTGCAACTTCAGTATCAGAACCAAAATGAACTGGATAAAACTCTATGTCTTTTATGTTAAAAACACTAACACCAATATATTGATTTGATGTATCTGTTTGACCGGTTACCAAATCCTGGAATACCAGTTCCATACCAAAATAAGGATTTAAACTAACCTTATAATACCCAAGATGATAATAATCAGGAAAATTTTTCAAATTATTGATACGAATAACTACAGTATCACCATAATTAAGAGGATTACCATTCTTATCTACAACTACTACATTTTTCATTTTTAGAGCATTTTAATTGTGAAATTTCTATTATGCTGGCATACTTCCATTTTTACTATATCTAATAGTTGCATTGGAATTGTATAAACGTAAACATCATAATGTTTGTTTTTACGATATTTTCCACGTTTAAATGATTCTACATTATAAACATATAGCTTTTCATTACGATTATCATATCTTCCGGCGAATTGTGAACCATTACCACGACTACCGTATGTAAAACAAGCTAATGCGGGTAGTTTATCTAAAATTTGATAATAAGCATAATTCAAATTCTGTGCCTTAATTGTATATTTACGAGGCTTAAGTTTAATTCTCAAATCCATAATTTAATTAATGATAAATGTTAATACTCTTGATATAATCACCTTTACCGATTGAACCGTTAAAACACATAACAGCTTTGTTAATATGGGCTACACCAACACCAAACATTGCGTATTTATCATTAACGAAGTCATCAAGTTTTTCTTTAAAAACAACATGTGTTGAACGAACTTCATCAAAATCCTTTGTGAATGTTACAAATACGAAATCATTAATTTCCATAAGTATATATTTTTATCATTAAATTACATAACTAATATAGAAAAAAATTCTAAAAATTCAAATTATTCAATCAAAGATTTTATTATTATACCATATTTATTAGTAATCATTCATTTTTGTTCTAATTGTTTCAAAGAATTAAGTTATCAAAAAACTTAATAATTTTGTCGATAAATGTCTCTTTGTGTTCTTTTAGTTTGTCATAAGCCGGTTCAATAACAACACATTCACCGAACGTTTCACCATTTGCATAATCAGGAACATCTACTTGAAGATAATTTTCCCCATACTTTACAATCTTTCTTCTCATATTACAATAATTATTTATATTTATTTTCTATTACTATTATATTAAATTCTTAACAACTTTATCAATATGTTCTTTAATATTACATATACCATATTTCTCAGTAATCATTCGTTTTTGTTCTAACAATACTTCCTGTAGTTCGTCATACTCATCTTCATCGTCATAATACATATATAAGGATTCCCATGCATAATCCCCAAAATCTTCGTATAACTTAAATATTACATTTTCGTAAATGGATTTATCAAAATCAATAAGGCCCATTCTAAATTCTCCACCTGGTCCTTTTAATTTCAAATAAATTTCATCCACAGGTACTTCAGTTGAATCAATATATTGCCCATCATCAGAAAAATATGGTTTGATTTCTGTTGATGGGACAAATACTTCTGTTACCAATACATCATCAAACAGATTACCTAGACTGCATGGCGTATTAAATATATATCTTTCAAACGGATATCTGTCATTAAATACCGATAAAAAATCTTCCAAATGTTCCATAATAAAATTTTATTTATTTACAAAGTGTTTAGGCAATTTATATGCCCATTTTACATATTTCTTAAATGACTCATTGTCAGTAAAGTCCTTCACAAATTTTGGACCAAATCGTTCAATGAAATCTCTATTGGCAGTATAAAAATTAATATAAATAACACCAATGTGCGAAGCAGAAATTCCTACTACCAAATACTTATCGGTTTCAATAATATTATGTTTAGCATTATTATAAACCCAAGGAAATGTTTCCTTTAACCAATTTACAAGTTCAACATCGTTTTCAATAATCGCGGTTTTAGGAATGTTTTGTCCTCTTTGATTTTTAAAAGTATTAAACAGATTATTCATATTATTATTTTTATTAAATACGTATATAATATAGAATATAAATATAAAAATTCAAAATATGAAATCAATTATTCAGTACATTAATGAAAAAATGGTTCATACTTCATCTAATTCTATGAAATTAGATATGGTTGCATTATTTTCATATATAATGGGTATGGATTATTCAAAATCAGAAGATGATGTTATAATGGCATTAAATGATTTTACTCATAAATGTATAAAATCAATAAAAGATATAGAAATTGCAACAGACCATATTGATCCACATGATAATGGTACATTTGTAATTAAAACAACATATCCGAAAATAGAATTAGAAAAAATCGGTAAAACAAAATATAAAGAATTTGAAAAAGAAATATATTCTGATCCTGACGATATAATTGAAGTAGATTTCGAAAATAACCATATAGACGAATATCTTATGTTAAATTATGGTCTTAATATGTTAATTTATACTTCTAATGAAGGCGGTTTTATATTAAAAGCTTAAATATATATAATAAATTATGTGGAATATTAATGATTCTATAGAATACTTAAATGAAAATGCACAACCTAAATCAATAGGTAAATGTGCAGGTTATGTAAGAAAGGCGATTGAAGCCGGTGGTTTATCTACTAATGGTAGACCTGTATCAGCTTATATGTATGCAGATTTTTTACCGAAAATCGGATTTGAAAAAATTATGGAGATCTCAGGTAAAGCAAATCAAGCAAATTGGACTCTAAAAAATGCTAAACCTGGTGATATAGCAGTCATGGAACATGGTAAGCATGGCCATATATGTATGTTTAATGGAGAAAAATGGGTTTCGGATTTTATTCAAAATAATATGTGGGTATATAAAGGCGATGGTATATGTAAAATATTTAGAATAAAGTAATATGAAAAAAATTAAATGCTATATATTGACATTAGAAAATTCTGATCGTCATAAACATATGATAGAAAAAATGAGTAAATTTGATGGTTTACTTGATTATGAATTTATATTTGGAAGATATTTCAAAAAAGATTTTGTTGAAAACATAATCAATAAAAATAATATAGTTTGGAAACTATCGCAGTTTTCTAAAGAAGATACATATTTACAAAGAGCGTATTCTTGTGCTGATGGACACTTTAGAATAATGGAATCATTTTTAAATAGTGATTATGATTATTGTTTGGTTTTAGAAGATGATGTTATATTACCTGATGATTTAATTGAAAGATTAAATTATGTGATAGATAATTTTATTTATGATGGATATCATTTTGGAACTTGGGCGTATACACATAAATATTTAAAAAATGATTATACATTTGTTAATGAACATCCTAAAATAGGAAATACGACAGAATTTAGATCAACATTAGCATATTGTGTTAATAAAAAGCTTGCTTTAGAATATTATAAACTTTTTATACCGATATCTGCTCCATCAGATATAACATTACAAAAAATAAAAAGTATGGTCAATATAAATAATATGAATATATTGTTTGATTTAGATCAAAAAAAATCACTAATAGGTAAATAATGAAGAAAAAACTACTTTTGTTAGGTAATAAACATATAGATAATGTCAGTAAAGAAATGATTGATACAATTAATTCTTTTGATATTATTATGCGTATTAATAAGATGGATAATTTAATACAAACAGGCTGCCGAGTTGATTGGTGGTGGTTTGATCATTGTATAAGACATCATATAAAACAATTTACCACAAGAAATTATTTGAAGAATGTAACTAAAGTAATGACAAATTGGACATCTATTTGTTTGCTTGGATTAAATAACGCAAATTCTACGGAATACAATAAATTATCACAATTAAGAGTTTTCTTTCCAGAATTACCTGATCATTGTGATGTAATAAAAAATAAAAATTATACTAATTGTTCTATATGTGAAAGAAATAAATACTGGAATATTAACGATAAAAATAAAACTGTTCCAACAACGTTTATTATAGCATTATCTCATTTGATAAATGAATATTCTGATGAATATGATATATATATTGCTTGTACTGATATAGAAGGAAGAGACAAGTTATATAAATCAAATCCAGAATGGTCTGAAACTTGGCATTATAACGTTGGACAACATGAAGAAGATTATCTTAAGTTAATGATCAAAGAAGGCAAAATAAAATATTTAGATATAGAAAATCACAATAAAATCATTACAAAGACATTCATAACAGCTAAAGGTACTTCTGTAAGATGTCCAAATAAAAATATTAAATTATTACCGTACGTATTAGAACAATGTCGGTCTTATTTAAATATAACAGTAATTACAGATAATTTATCTATTAAAAAAATATGTGATAATTATAATGTTAATTGTTTTTTAGAACCTCAAGAAGTACAAACAGGTGAATTTAATTCTATATATAATTATTTAGTTAAAACAAATCAATTAGATACTATTAAGGAATTTATACATTTACCTTTAACACAACCTATACGTAATAATGAAACTATTATGAATGTTGCTTATTCTGATTTAACGGATTATGATTTTGCAACAACATATTCAATAGTACCAAATCGTAAAATATTCTTATTAAATGATGATTTTACTTATCAATATGATTCTTATGAACGAAAAGGTTCTTTATGTAAAGATAGTAAAATGATTGATGGGTATATTTATAAAATTAAAACTGATTGTTTACTAAGAATTATAAATTCAGAAAATACGAATCACGAATTTTGGAATAACTCAAAAATTAAATTTGTTGAAAATACAACAGGAATATTTTTAGATGTTGATGAACCAAGAGATTTGAAAATGTTTGAAATATACAAAGAAATATATAAATGAAAAAAAAAAATAAAAGATTCAATTATTATTGGTAATTGTTGTGATTCAACATATATTAAAAAATCGTATATTGGTGGTAAATTAGATCATCCTTGGTATAGTATTTCTATGATGGGCAATGATTATTTATCATTTATTAAATATTTTAATAGTATAGATTTTACAAAATATAAAAAATTACATTATAATGAATCTAAAATATCAAATTATAAACATATATATTCTTGGAATGGACATAACTATGCGTTAGGTATAAAAATAGAAGATACCATAACAATTGAATATGATAATGGAATTCAACTAATATATCCGCATTTTGTTAACTGGAATGAATTTGACGAAAAATATACTAGAAGATTGGAACGATTTAATAATGTAAATAAAGAAGATATTATATTTACTGTAAGAATATATCCTGATTTTACTAATACTATAATTAGTGAAATATATAATTTACCTGTTAATAAAATATTAATATTTCCATCAAATCACAATTTAAAAGATAAATATACAGATAATGATAATACTAAAATATTCATTACAGATACTTGGCATTATAATTTTGTGAATTTTGTTAAAGAATATGATAAATAAAAAATGGAGGAACTTAAGTTCCTCCATTTTCGTTTATTCAATTGTGATTTTTTTCAAATCACTTAATGCCAAATTGTTCCATTGTTTAAGTTCTTTAACAAGAAACTCAGCAGCTTGTACCGGTGTCATATCTTCGGTAAATTCAATTTTAATATTTGAAGTACCATAAGATATTTTACTACTATCTTTTGTAAAAATAACTCGTTTCATTATGAGTTAATTTGTACTGGCATTTCACCGTCCAACTTAATGTTACGATTTGTCTTGGCATCGATTGTATTAGCGGCTACCAACTTTGTCATATCTACACCAGTTACTGATGAAAGTACATCCATTGTCTGCTTCATTACTGCAGGAACATTACCTGATACTGTTGAGGCATCGCCACCATAGATGGTCATATTACCAATTTCAGAAATAGGCTTAGCTACATTAGCAGATACTTCAGGCAATACTCGTGTCATCATTTCAACAATCGCTGCTTGACCGTACTTTTCGAATGCCTCTGCTTTCTTTTCCATTGCTTCAGCTTCAGCAAGACCCTTCATTTCGATTGCCTTTGCTTCTGCAATACCATTCTGTTCAATACCGTATGCTTCTGCTTCAGCTTTAGCCTTGATACCAATAGCTTCCTGCTCCATTTCATACTTCTTAGCATCTGCCGCAGCCTTAATTGCTCGTGCTTTCTGTTCTGCTTCGTATGCTTCAGCCTCTGCTTGACGCTTACGCATTTCAAGTGCAGCTGCTGCATCAGTTTCTGTCTTAAACTTCTCAGCTTCAGCCTTCTTATTAACTTCTGCCTTCAAACGATTTTCGGTAACCTTTACTTCTTCCTCAGCAAGGAACTGTTCACGCTTTGTACGTTCAATTTGAGCATCTACAGTCTTAGTGTTAATTACCTTTTGCTTTTCCTGCTTCTGAATTTCATAAGCAGCATCTGCATCAGCTTTCTTAGTATCTTCCTTAACCTTAAGGTCTGCCATCTTAATAGCAAGTTCGTTGTTCTTCTCTGCAATTGCCTGTTCTGATTCAACTCGTGCATCATTAGCAGCTTTCTTAGCTCGTGCAGTTTCAATTGCAACTTCCTTATCTGCATTTGCCTTTGTAATTGCGGCATTCTTCTTAATTGCCGCTGTGTTATCTGCACCAAGGTCCTCAATCAAACCCTTCTCATCAGTAATTGACTGAATGTTGAATGAAAGAATTTCAATACCGAGCTTATCCATATCAGGTGCCGCAGATTCAAGTACCTTCTTAGAGAAGTCCTCACGATTTGTATTCAATGTCTTCAAATCAAGTGTACCTACAATTTCACGCATATTACCTTGAAGAGTAGGACGAAGTTCAGATGATACCTGAGAAGTTGTCATATTCAAGAAGTTCTTAGCAGCAAGACGAATACCATCTGCATCTGGCTTAACTCGTACCTTTGCTACCGCATCTACCTTAACATTAATAAAGTCGTTAGTAGGTACTGAATCATCAGTGTTAACATCTACTGTAATCTGTCCGAGATATACCTTATCAAGTCGTTCAAGAATAGGAATTTTTACGCCACCAGTACCGATAAATACTCGAGGTTGCTTAAAGAAACCTGAAAGAATGTATGCTACCGCAGGAGGAGCCTGAACATAACATACAAGAAGAATAATTGCTAGCAGGGCTACAGCGCCTGCAATACTACCAAAAAGAATCCAATTCATATTATAAAAATTTTAAAAAGTGAAAAAAAAAATAAAAAATAAAAAATTCGTTAAAAATAGAGAGATACCTAAGTATCTCTCCTGGTATATATAATTATTAAGCTAATTCAAAAACTGGTCGAATATTACACTTCACAATCTTGTTCTTCTTGTTCATTACGAAAGGTTCCTTACCCTCCTGGATTTCAAACTCCTTAACCTTAACAGTTACCTGATCTCCTGGCTTATAATCAACCAAATCTACTGCATCAATTGTTGCCAAACCAGTAATGAACTTGTCATTCAACTCAACGAAGATACCTGTCTTCTTATCAGAATTGATAATACCTGTAACAGTTCCTGTAAATGATTCAAGCGTTACCTTTGCATCTTCCTTCTGTGAAAGTAGGAATCTTTGGTAAATATCATACATATATTGCATACCCTTAATCTGCAATACTCTCTTACGAGAACCTACTACTGAGTTTTCTACTTCACCTGTTCTTGCATTCTTGAAAAACTCAACCATTTTCTGAGGAATAATTGAAACTGTTTCTCCAATCCAACGTTCGAAGTCACGTTCAATATTAAGTACAATGTGAGAACCAGGAATAAACACAGAATGTGTGTAGTTTCTACCTGTTAGAGCATTGAGTGGTTCAATATCAGTATGACACACATATCCACCTTTACCAGAACCATTAATTACCAAGTTGTCGATGTGTACATCGATTGTTGTTTCGTTTTGAATAGCTTTATTGATATTATTCTGCCAAACCTTATAATAAGCGTTAATTACAGATACATAATACTTACTATCTTTCTTTTCTCGAACTTCAAATGCCAACTTATTATCGTGTGTCAACAAATAATTTTGGATATTAACCATACAATCGTTGAAGTTCTCCTTACAAATAAGTTCCTCCTTTACACCAGGAATTGCAAATACAATACCTTGCTTTGTAATTTCCTTAACTTCTCCTACGTAAGTTTCACCAATGTTAATTGTTGTTACTCGATTTACTTGCTGACTCTGCTTAATTTCTGTGGTCAACTCAAGACCATAAAAAATAGCGAAAGACTTTGCGATTCCCATCTTGCCATACGCCTGCTTCATATACTTAAGACGTTCTCTATCGTTCTTAAAACCGGCAAAGATATCACCTTCAAAATCACTCGCTACAATAAGTTTGTTATTATTTGTATTAATCATTTAATTTAAGTTTTTAGATGAGGATATGTTTATTTATTTTTTATCCTCGTGGTTAAACATAAAAGTTAATTAAAAATTTGTTTTGTTTTATTATATATAATATAGATTTTATATTATAAAAAATTCAAATAAAAATAAAAAAATATTAAATTGCTTTAACTAAATTATCAGCTTCTACTGGTTTCTTCGGATTACCCATTCTATCCATAGCTTTTAAACATACACCAGTATCAGTCCATTCATAATCTACCATTTTATCTTCAATTTTTACTTGCCCTTTAATTATATTAGGTACTTCTTTCATATCAATATCTAATACAATAGCCTGACGTCCATCCTTTGTCATAACTGGTTTTTCGTCATTTAACCACTGATCATCAATAGGTTCAGAACGTCTTTCTAATACAAATTCAGATAATTTTTTCATAAATAAGATATAAATTGTTTTAATAAAAATAAATTAATATAATCCAATCTTTTTACAAGTTTTATCAATTGACTTCCAATCAACAATTTTACATAATTCATTATTACTATTTAATACTTCGTTATAATGCATACCTAAATTATGATCATCAATAACGAAATCATTAAACACTTTTCTTGAATTATCACCAGTTATTGTTTCCCATTCTTTATTACCGTTAATATCATCAAATTCAACACCATTTTCTTTAAGAAAATTAATAACGGGTGTCAATATATCTACACAATTATTGTTTACTAATTCTGAATGTTCATTTGCATATTTTCTTAATTCATCACAACAAATTGGAAAATTATTTGAACGTTGCGTATAAAGAATCAATGTATGTCCTGATTTTTTTAATTTTTTTAATACATCTATCGCATAAGGAATTAACGGTCCAATATATGGCCATTCATCTACACAAATGGTATTATCGAAATCAACTAATATAACTTTATTATTTTTATGATTATCAAAATATAATTTACTTTCTCCCATTAAATTTCCAATCTAAAATTTATATCCATCAATTTCATGAATTTATTGAATCTTCTGACATTATCCAAATCTACACAACCAACAGTACATCTATCCGAACTATCGATGTGACAACAAAATTCGCGTCCAATATAATTACTGATAGGCTTAACGGTTAAATAAAAAGTAGAACCATTATATGATTTAACTTCCTTTTCCAAATCATAATATTCACCAGATTCTGTGTATTGTGCTAGTTCTGCCAATCTTGGATCGGTATCTTCAGCAAATCCATTTTTCAAAAATATATCTTTAGACAATGGAGTTTTTTTCTCCATTTCTCTAATATCTTTAGTTAAAAATGAAGCTACACCAGATTCATTAATATATTTTTCAGTATTTTTCTCCATTTCTAAATAACTATCATCCATAAAATAATATTGTTTATCCATTATTATTTGCCTTTATCATTTCATCATACTTACGTTGCCATTCAGCCTTTTCCTCTTCTCGCTTAGCCTTTGCTTCTTCCCACTTCTTGTCAAATTGTTCTTTCCAATCTTCACCATATTCATATTCCATAACTTCATCTAATTCATCACCATAATAATCTTTATGCCAAATAAGATATGGGTTTGGTTCAACTGGATCAACATCTATTCCTTGTTCTTTCCAATATTCTTTTACAGTATCTTTATTAGAACAAGGTGATGGACCAAGTGCAACCGAGTAATTGAAGTCATTTTCTTCTCTATCAAATCTGTAATATTCTTTACAATCTTTAATTGTATTCATTACAGCTTCTAAAATTTTATTACCAACTTCACAATGCCCATCTCCAAGTTCTGTTTTTATAATATCCTGAATTTGTTCACCAATTGGTTTTACAGCTTCATATCCTCTATAACCAGGATGATAACCATATTCGTCGGTATGGGCTTCAATATATTTGTCTCTATTTCCGCCTTCTGTAAGATATTGTTCAAGAAGTTCAATGTCAGACTTCCAAGTAGCCTTGATATTGTATGCATCAATATACTTTTTACGAATATGGTCATATTCAGCATGTGAAAGATAATATCTTTCATATACTTTTTCGTCTTTATCGATTTTACCTGCTTTAGCATCCGCCAATAGTTGATTAAAATCGACAGATGGTTGCGATTTAGCATACATTTCTACCATACATTCACGATAGGCACGCTCAAGTATTTCTTTTCTATCTAGCATAATTGCGATTTTCTATAAATTTATATATAAAATAGTATATCGGTTTAGTATTTTTCAACTAAACCAATACATTTTTCACAAGTTCTGATACCATCTTTCCGTCGGCACCAACAAGTGCTTCCTTAATTGCCTTAATAACAATACCCATTGATTTCTTTTCTACACCGTTAGGATAATTTGTGGCAAGGTAATTCTTAATATCATCTTCAGTTGGTACTGCAGGAAGAAGTTCGTTAATAATATCAATTTCTTTCTGCTCATTTTCAACAAGGTCCATACGATTACCTGCCTTGTAGTTTGCGATTGATTCCTCACGCTGCTTTACCATCTTCTGAAGAATTGAAATTTCTGCAGCATCATTCAACTCACCAGCATTCTTTGCAGTTGAAAACTTCAAAAACTCATTCTTAATAAGACGATATACATTTGCCTTATCCTTCTCACCGCTCTTCATAGCGGTCATAATCATACTATTTATATTTTCGTTAAGCATTTTTATTTTCCTCCTTTTTACGTTCTCTATATTCGTTATACAATTCATCTCTATCATTGTGATATTCTTTAAGAATTGAACAACTATTATTATGATTCAACTCACAATTATAATGAATATTATCCCAATGATCCTTTTTATTTATTTTACAGTTTGGGCAAGGATTATTTTCCTTACACCAATCTGTAATATATTTAGTTTCTTCTAAATATCGTTCTGTTTTTTCAGCGGCTCTCTTTTGATGTTCATAAACTGAATTACGTATATCATCATCTAATAACGATTTTTGTGTTAAATGATTTATAGAATAATTCAATTTATTTAACAAATCAATATCGGGATTTTCTTTAATATTATTTAAGAAATTTAATATTAAATCATATATACCGAACCCATCAAAATAAATTGCTTGATCTTCATTATCTCCTTTACCACTTGCCTCATAATATATTGACCCATCATCAGTACGATGTGAATCAATTTCATATTCCTTATCACAACCAACAGATATTAGAAGTAACTTTATAAAATCTTTATTTGTCATTACTTAATATATTGTTTAATGAAATTCTTGGTACTATTGGTAAATGAACATTTGTCTGATACACACCACTGAAGATAATTTTGGTCAATAGTACTAACAAATTCAACGGATAATTGACGATACTTACCTAATGTAAAACAAGGCTTAATTTCACCTCTAAAATCCATATCATTAATGACGCCATCTTCACCATACATTTGTTCAGGTTCTACTGGTGATATATTATTCTGATGTTTAAATATCTCAATAGTAGCTTTAATATCTGACAAAGCATTATGTGCTTCCAATCCTTCTTCAATCATCGAATGTCCAACATATCTTTCAAATGTTTTATCGAGAGTATTAGCGTTTCTTCTTGACTCTTCCTTAAATGAATCATAACATTTACGTGTTGTAAAATCAATATCATATCCATATTTATTCAATTCAGTTTTAAGGAATGGAATATCAAAACGACATGAATTAAAACCAAGAATATCATTATTACCGATAAAATCAATAATATTTTGAGCAATATCAGAAAGATGTGGTTTTCCTACTAAATTTTCTGGTTTAATGCCATGTTTAAAATAAGCACCTAAACCAATTGTATAATTACCTACTGGTTGAACATAAGAATCAAATACATCAATAATTTCAAATGTCTGAGGATTAAACTTAATCATTGATATTTGAATAATTTGATCCTTAGTTCTATCCAATCCAGTTGTTTCCAAATCGAAACAAACTATATTCTTACTTTCCATACTTTTCGTTAATCAAATCATTAACATGATTATTACACTTATATGCTGATTCCTCACAACCAACAGAATATACATTAATTGGTTCTGCAAATTCTCGCATAATATATGCTACAGCTGCGTCATAAAGATGCTGGCTAATCTTAAACAAATGACGTTGTGCTCGAGTCATTGACAAATGCTTAGCAAATTCCTTATCAAACAATTCATCCGTTTCATTTAGCTTAGCAATACCCTTTGAAGCAAAATTAACTGTATGGGTTTCTTCATCATACCAACCATTATTCTGATCTACAATATCCCAAAATTTCTTATTTGACTCAAGAAATTCTACACACTTAAAATTGGCCAAATCAATAGACCAATCAATAATACATACAAAATGATTAGTATTCTTCTTATTATGAATATACGAAATGTTATTATATTTTACTCCTGTCTTCATATTATTTATAGATTTAATTTATAATGAAATGGACCAACGTGTTGGTCCATTTCAAATATTAGTCAACCTTGAAAAACTCATTATATGTTTCCTCTGCAAGAGTCAACTGAATTTTTACTTGATACAACTGCTGCTTTACGTTCTGTACTTCTGTTGCCCATGTTGTGGGATCCCAACCCTTTGAACCAGGACGCAAAGAATCATTACTCTCAGGAGCAAGGTCAGTCAAATCACTAAGCTTAAGCTCCAAAGAAGCAACCTTATTCTTAAGGTCATTAACAATAGTTTGCTGGGCAATTTCTGCTGAAGTTGCAAGCGAACCTGCACGTCTCTTCAATACATCACTGCCATTTGCACTAATTAGTTCAACAAACCTGTTTGTCTTTACAGACTTCTTTTCTGTAGTTTCTTTCTTTTCTGCCATAATTATTTGTTTTAAATGTTAATATTACTATTTGAATATAGTAATTGACTTAAATTTATTCCATAATTTATTAAAAAATTTACCTACTTTTTTAACATGCTCTGTTAAATGAAAACATTTCAATATCCATTTAACAAATAACGCAACTCCCATAACAATAAACCCAATAGTTAAAAATATTGCTGCGAAAAGATTAAATAATGGAGTATTAAATGCATCTCCAATAGAGGTATTTCGCGTTCTCCATACCATCGCATCAATTAAATCTCCAATTGTATGTATTGGTGGACAACCATTACTCCAATCATCAACATCGTCACGATTTGCAATTGTCCAAATTATAAACACAATTGCTGGGTATAAAAACAATGCAATAAATAATATAATAAGCGCTAATACAAGTTGATTAATCATTGTCATTTCCTCCTATTAAATTTTTACCTACATTCCAAGCTAAAAGCACACCGATGCCGCCAAGAAAAATAAATCCCAAACTATCAGCAAGCGGTTCATTTATCTTATGTAGTTCTTCAAAAAACATTTCAACACCTCCATAAAGAATAAATGCCGAACACAAACCAATTATAAGTACTACTATACCTATACAAATTTTAAATACTAGTACAAACCAATCAAATTTATTCATCATATTATTTATTAAAAAAATTATTAGCTTTATGATTTAACATTTTATATGAATTTCCCATATGTTGTGGACCAACAAATCCAAGTTTATATACTTTTCTATTATAAACAGGTGGATTTAATTTAACATCTTTGCTTCCAATTGAAAATGCAAAATAATTTCTAATTGCCCACAAAAGTGCTTCATCGGAAGACATTTTATACCAATGTTTGTTTGACTGTACATCCTGATAAAATCTTTGCAAACTAAATGGATTATCGCCAATGATTTTTGATTGCGACATATCATCCATAAAACCAAGAATGATATTCATTATATCATGTCGATTTTGAATAAATTGATACCCGTCAAGATACAATGCCGCTTTTACTTGGTCAAATACGTTCATGTTTTTATCAATTGGATCATACCAATTTTTGCACCAAAGAATAAAATTATTCAAACGTAAATTTTCTCGTGTCATATTATTATAATATTAAAGATCATAAATATCAATTTCCTGTGGTACCTCTTTAGCGTTATAGATGCCGTAAGCCATTACACATACGCAAATGATAACAATTACTCCATAAATAATTAAAAATGTTTTCATAAATTTATATTTTATTTTACATTATAAATATAGAAATATAATTTAAAAATTCAAAAATAAGGAGGAAAATATTTTCCTCCATTATCTTAACCTATAATTTGTAATCTATCTTGTATTTCTGGAGGATATTGATCTAAAGTAGATTTATATAACTCCATAAAACATGCATCTAAAATATAAGTAGTACAATAATCATTTTCATTTCTTACACCTCGTCCAATTCCTTGAATAATTTCATTTGATGTTACAGATTCATACCAAAGCTTAAATAATCTTTGTTTTTCTCTAACTAAGTTTGAACCTAATGATGGATATGGTACTTTAGAAATAATTATAAATCTACATTTATCATCTGGCAAATCCATACCTTGATTAAGAGTTGGTCCAATCAAAATTGTATTTTTAGATTTACAATGCAGTTTAACACAAGCTATTTTTTCTTTTGAACCTCTATATAATAACAATCTAGAACGAACTTCTGGAGATACACCATAATAAATAGCTTTAGCAATTTCGTATGAACCAGTTTGTATAATACCTCGTTCGTCTTTAAATTTACCGCTGCATATTTGATTTATAACATTTAATATTTTAGGAAGATTTTGTTTTCTCTCCTTCATTGTCATCTTAAATTTATTAAGCAAATAAATTGGAGATTTTTCAAAATTAAATATAGATGGAACAATTTGAAATTTACCTGTTTTTTCTTCTGTATAATGAATGCCATTATTTTCTTCAAAAGCAGCTTTACCTCCCATTGTTGCTGATATAAACACTCTATATCTTGTTTTAGATAATAGGAATACATATACCATATAATCCTCTTTAGTACAATGTAATTCAGTATATTTGTCAGGATTTACTTCAGTTTGCTTAGCTTGCGGTTCAATAATATCTTTAACTACATATTCATGTCCAGTAGCTGAAACCGCGCTAAAAAAGTCATTCCAAAAACACATTTTATTTAACATCCAATTAGAAGTTTTAAATGCTTTAATATCTTCTTTTGTTAAAACATCTTCTTTACATTGTTTCTTTTTATTTATATCTTCAATAATGTTTTTAGCTATAGAATTAAAAAGACATAGTAAAATATAATATTTTTCAATTGTTTCAAATAATAAATACTTATTTACCTTTTCATCTAAAAAATCATAATATAATTGAAGCAATTCCTTTTCAATTGCATCTCTGGTTTTATATTTTTTATAAATCTTTAGATTTGATTTTGATTCAGCATCATCTAAATCATTATTTTCATTATTTGAAAACAATTCTAATTCTTTAGGAGCGTTATAATAATCATATAACGCCATAAATTGTATATTATCTTCCTTTTTTATTTCAGGTGTATAATTAGCCTGAACTATACCTGGAATATTATGGCACTCATCGCAAAAGATAATATCTTTAGGTTGAAAACATACATCCATATCTCCTCCAGATTGTTTTACTTGTTCAGCTAAAACGTTTACAGAATATAAATATAGTTGGTATGTCATCATTACAACATTTCTTTTTAATGCCTTTTTTCTTGCCTTAACATATTCGCAATTAAAACAGCAATCATAACCATATAACTCGGCAGCTTTGCCTGTAATTAACGAACGCCAAGAAATGTTAGCCATTTTACAATCAGCATTTCTAATATCCTCATGATTTAGCATACATTCATAATTACCTGTTTGACCTTTAATTGAAGCCATTTTCAATTTAGGATTAGCTTTAATGAAAGCATCATATTGATCCCAAAGATATAAATCAGAACATAATATATATGATGTAAAACCATAATATTCATCTAATACACCAGCAGAAATAATATTTACTAATGATTTTCCTGAACCAGTTGGTGCTTCAACCATGTGATTTCTATTCTTTCCTTCATCATTAACAATATTACTTATAATATCTATAATAATTTCTTTTTGATGTGGTCTAAACTTAAATGATGGCTGCAAAAAATTATGTACCCATTCATCAATTTGTTCAGAAATTTTTTCTTTAGATATAACCATAAATGATATATTATCAATAGATTTTAGTTCATCTACAGTCTTTTTTCCTTTATTATATACTGATGATACCCATTCTTCAATATCCTTTTGGTCTAATTCGTCTGTGTATAAACCAATAAGTTGGTCCTGAACACGAATATCATATCCTAAACCAGATAAATTTTCTTCTGCAATTATTTCTCCAAATTTACTATTAAATGTAATCATATATATTTTAAATAATTATTAAATATAATATAGAAATAATTCAAAAAATATTTAACTATTTTTTATTTTTATATATAATATAACAAAAATTATAGTTTATATGAGAAGAACTAATATATTTTATAATAGTAATAGTAATACTGATAAATTTTTTACTTTTAGTAACTATACAGAAGCTTTAACTGGGAATTTTTTATCAACAGATACTAAATTATTCCCTTCTAGATTTTTTTGTGCAAAATTAGAAGGATTAACTTCAGAGAATAAACAGTCTTTAATTAATCTTTTAATTAGATATTATGAAAATAAACTAGCTGTATTACGTGATAAAAATTCAAAAAATTATACGATTTTATCATTAAATTATCTATTAGAATTTTTTTATAAATTGAAATTAGAAAAATCAGAAGAAGATGGCAGTATTAATTGGGTATTAAATGCAGAATTTAATACAGATTCTAAAAATACAGAAATAGATAATTACACTAAAGAAATTTCATCTTATTATAATGATGACAATAAACCTTATTTTACTATTAACTATATAGGTGACATTACTGAACAAGATTATGATGGAACTTATACAGATACTATTTGTGTAGTTAATATTGATAATATTATATCTGGTTCTTTATTATATAAAGATAATCCAGATGAAACATTAGTTGTAAGTGGTATAAACTATGAGTATTTATGGGGGTGGAGTAATAATGATATTGAGAATATTGCTAAATCTATATTAAAAACGGACGAGTCAACTACAATTGATTTATCTCCAATAGATGATAATGGCCAATCAAACAATATATATTATCGTTATAGTTCTGATTTATGCGGTATAAAGTTTAATTACAATAGTGAAACAGAAGAAGATTTATCATTTAATATAATTATACCATTATTTGATATGGTTGATATAAATTATAAAAACAATTTCACAACCATTGATTATGAATATTTAGATTCAGGTAAAAATATTCCAGGTATAAATATCACAGATACAATTGAAAATAATTTAAGAATAAAAAATATACCATTAGGTATTTGGATTAGTGATTCTGGTGTAGAATTAAAAAGAGATGGAGAATACGCACCAACTTGGTCATTAACAATAAGCTCTCAATTTAAGCCATTCCCATATTCAAATAATATTGCAAGATCCAGCTCAAGTGATAGTAAATCTAACGCATATTCAACTTTTGCTGAAGTTTTGATAAAACTAAATAAAGCAATTGATAAATTTGATGATATGCATATTACTATACAAAATTTAGAAAATAGAATTCAAACTATAGAAGGAAATTTAAAACAAATTGGAACTATACATAATATTGATGGTATACAACAAGAAATAGAACTATTTAAAGCTGAATCAAATAATTCATTTATAACATTTAAAAATGAAGTAAATGAAGTTATAGAATCCTTAAAATGGAAAGTATCAATTTAATAATATTTAATTTTTAATTTATGTTAAACGGAAAAAATAATTCATTAAAAGAATATTATATTAAGCTACAATCATTATATAATAATGCAGTAAATATGATTACTGCAATAAATCAAAGTCTCACAACATCTGCATCAGAAATATCTTTGAACATTGAAGATATTTCTAGCAATAAGCAAACAACTGTGAGAATACCTTCTTTTATATATTTGGAAAATAAACTTGAGCAATTAAATAGTAATTTTAATAATTTGTTTAAAATGCCAGATTCTGGAGAAGCATGGTTTAGTAATGAAAATAATATGTATAAATTGCAATTACTAAAATCAAACGTGTCGCCAGTTATTCCTGAATTTACTACTAACAATATTTTTGCTTATACTAAACAAAATAATTTATTTAAAGATTTAGTAAATCCTAAAACATATATTAAATTAAATATCGATAATTTGCCTAATAACATATCAACAATGTATATGAAAAAAATTATTTTTCATTCTGTTGATTTGTATGAAGCGTTAATTAATAAAAATATTGCATCATATAATGATTTTAAGGCAGCTGTATATAATTTACAAAATGGTGTAGATTATAGTGAATATGATACTGAAATAAAATTACCAATTAAACAAGAAGAATATAATGCATATTTTGATATTATAGAAATACCACAATTAGAAGGTGGTAACCCTTATACTTTTAATAATATTGAAAACAATACTACTTATACAAAATTAAGATATAATATTAGATTAAATACACTTAAATATAGTAATGTTGAAAACGATGCCATTATATTTGAATTAAAAATAGGTGATCAATTAACGTTACTTGGTTCTAATACTATATATAACATTATAGATATAAATAAAACAACAAATATGCTTATAATTGAAGAAAGCGTAGGTCATAGCTCTCTTCAAACTATAAATCAAAATTCTGAAATGGTATTGACATTATATAATCAAAATTTCGATAAATATAAATATGTTGAATTACCATTAGAAGAAAACGAATATATTTGTATATTTATTGGTACAGTATATAATAATATTAGAAGTTTATATAGTGCACCATTATACGTTAACTTAAATAATATTGTAATGAAAGATGAATTTGGAAATGTTATATATAAAGACAATTCATCTACACCAATGACATATATTGAATATTATAATAAATATTGTAAAAACATTGGTGACTTAATGTTAGGATTTATTGAAACTACATATCCTCAATTAAGTAATTATACTGAATTAGAATTAAAAGAGCTACAAGATAGTGATGTAATTAAAAATTTAGTATCTGCATCAGTAAATGGTGATTCTATATTGAAAGTACAAAAAATTAATGATCACTTAATTGATGATTTAACATCTAATAGTATATTAAATTTACATAATGAAAAATCTCAATTGAATGGTCAATTAAGTTCTTTGCAATCAAATATTGACCAAGTATATTCTCAGTTAGTAACAACTGACTTTAGTCAAGAAACAACATTAACACAAGAATCATTAAAAGCAAAACTTAATGATTATTATAATCAACGTGTTACTTTGCAAAAACAACAAATTGCTATTGTAGATAATATAAATGTATTAAAAGGAAATGCAAAAGGTATAGATTCATCTAAGTTTAGAATTAGAGGTATTACTAAAACAGAAGATATAGAAATTTATTTAAAAGATAATTATAATTCAAATTGTACAATTATTGGATTAGATGTTGAATATAAATACAAATCTGTTAACAGTGATACTACAAATGTATCTATTATAGACAAATCAATTTTTTCTGATTGGAATAAACTTAATAATATAGATAAAGAAAGAAAACTTAAATTTAATGATGACGGTACATATTCAATAATTTTTGAAAATTACGATAACAACATAATTAAATGGAATCAAATTGATATACCTATTACACAAGGTGAAGATGTTATAATAAGAGTTAGATATAAATATTGTGTTGGACAACCTTTCATCAATTTATATACACCTTGGTCAGATGAATTTGTAGTTATATTCCCAACAGAATTTACTGAAATAAATGAAATATCTTCTATTATTTCAGATAATAATGATGATATTGTAAATTCTAAGTTTAATAATACTCTTATTAACGAAGGTTATCAAGAACATATCACTAATAAAATTGTAGATAACTCTCAAGTTTATTATCATATGCCTGAAAATATTTATTCAGGATTTAATACTCCAGAAAATAAGTTGATATCATTAAAGGATAAATTACAAGATATATCTAATGAATTAGAAAAATATAAATCTATTATAGATAATGAATTAAATTCTAATTATGAAATATATGTAGAATTTGATAATAAGTCTATACCTATTTATGATAATACAGTAAATAATATAATTTGTACAGATATTAATAATAATGATAGCTATATTAAAAAGAATATAAACTTAATTATTAAAAATACGGGTACAACACAACTTAAATTCTATTCTTTATTTCACGGTGATTCTAACGATACACTAATTTCCGCAAAACGTGATTTCTATAATAAACATATTATTGATTATGAACGTGTACCTTTATTATATGGTGATTCACTTGCAACAGAACTTAAAGATATAATATATATACAAAGGTTAGGTCAATGGTTATATTTTAGACAAACTAATCCATTTACAAATATATCTTTATATGATACAGAAATTACATTTATTAAGGGTAAAAGTGCTGCTGAATATATACCTGAAAATAATATGCAATTATTATATGGTGATAGCAGTTTATCTAGTGATCCTATGTCATTATTAGAAACATTTGTTACTTACGCTTGTGAAAATTCAAATGGAAATATTATAGAAACAGCATTAACAAATGCATTAGAAAAATTAAAGAATGAATTATATAAGAATGAAAACACTGCTTTAAGTGAAATTAATAATAATATTAATAATAATAATGGATTCTTGTTATGTTATGAAAATATAAAATTTACTAAAACTGGTAAAGAAGGTAAATCTCATTATTTAGATCAAAGTATTCCAATTTCAAATTTATTTGGTGATGACTATACATTAATTGATAAAATTAGTGCAAAACAGTATATTTATGATATAAGTGATTTATATGGTGGATTCTTAATTCCTAAACTTAATACAGATAAAGATTTATTATGTGATGTATCAGGTGCTAATCAGTATAAAACATTAGATGTTGGTAAAACATTATCAATACCATTATTGTTTGAATATTATTTAACTAATGAAACAACACAAGATAATATTGAAAAAACTATAGCATTTGATTTAAAACCTTCATTAATGAAAGACCCTATACATTATGTTATATCATTTAATGGAAAATATAATTACAGTGCAAGTAATATAAATAACTAAAAATTAATTTGCAATAAAATAATATGGCTAATAATAACAATCTTATATTAGATAATTTAAATGGTGAATATGTAAAATTTTATGCAACTAATAATGGTGCATTAAAAACATTATTAAATAACTCCGGAAACATAATTATTTATCAAGATATTGCACAAAATGGTGAAAATAGAAGAATATATACATATTTAGGAGATGTATTGTTATCATCAGGTGTAGGTTTTATTGATGAATATTCATATCAATCTTTCATGGATGCGGCTCATAATGCTTATGCAGTATTAGAAGAACATAGTAGTTATATATCTTATCTACAAGAAGTTGTAAAACTTAATCAACAAGCTGTTGAAAATTTATCTGAATCACATATAAATATACCGGGTACTAATGAACAAATTAAACTTAGTTATCTTTTGTTTAATAAAATTATACCTGAGTATAAAACTCCTGAAATAATTAAAGAGTCATCATATATAGAATATACTACTAATGAATATTCTAAAGATAATCGTTTTAGTCCTAAATATATAGCATATAGTCATGATTCATCATTTATTGTACCAAAAAATTGTTATATTAGTTTAATTAATAGAAATGCGGTCGTAAAAAATAATGATGAAATAATAACTTATTATTCTAGCAGAATACAGCAGAATAAAGAAAATATTGGATATTGTATAAGTAAATTAAATGGTAGTAAGAATTCATCTGTTGATAGTTTTAATATAATTGATTATAGTTATTATGATAGTGATTCATATATTTCTTCATATGATTATAATAATATTAATAATAGTAATGTTGATATTAAAACTGTTTCTTATTTATCATATTTATATACATCAGGTACAATAAAAATTAAAAATGAAATA
>JAEIGA010000552.1_pt1 | contig 55441 bp, 51 predicted proteins | sample 9270691 | NCBI WGS metagenome assembly JAEIGA01 (sample SAMN17057246, study PRJNA624740) | gut metagenome | biome: biome; isolation source: fecal sample | host: Bos grunniens | place: China: Xizang | collected 2019 | reverse complement strand
CCAGGAGGAGAACGACCGCATCTGGGGTAAGAAGGTTGTAGTTGATGCAGGTGATTCTGAGAATCTCAAACCCGGTCAGATTGTGACTGCGCGCAAACTGCGTGACGAGAACAGTGCCCTCAAGCGCCGTGACCTTAAGCCTGTAATCTCTCGCGATGCACTTCCTGCAACATCTACACAGATCCTTCAGGGTATTACACGTGCAGCATTGCAGACATCAAGCTTTATGTCGGCTGCATCGTTCCAGGAGACAACCAAGGTACTCAACGAGGCTGCAATCAACATGAAGAGCGATTATCTGCTCGGTATGAAGGAGAACGTAATCTGCGGTCACTTGATACCTGCCGGTACAGGACAGCGCGAGTTCAACCGTATCATTGTTGGTTCAAAAGAGGATTACGACAGAATTGCTGCTAACCGCAAGAATGTAGTCGATTTCTCAAGCATCGATGATAATGAATAATAATCAATAGATAGTGAAAAGAATGGGAGGCAATTCAATTACCTCCCATTCTTTTTTTATTTTTAATAATTTTGATTTGTTGTAAATAAACTTTAATTTTGCATGAAACTATAGAAAAAGGGAGCATGAATGAGATAATTCGCATAGATGTTGATGCGATTCTTGCGGCAAAAGCCGGTAAGAAAGCTAAATATGTACCTCGTTTTCTTGTCTCATATCTGAAAAAGATAATACATCAGGACGAGGTCAATGAATTTCTGAAGAATAATAGCGACAAGTACGGTCTTGATTTTATCCGTTCATTCATGAAATTCTTCAATAACTCCTTCGAGATACGCGGATTAGAGAACCTGCCTGCCGACGGACGTTATACATTTGTAAGCAATCATCCTCTGGGAGCACAGGACGGACTTGGGCTCGGACTTATTTTAGGTGAGCATTATGAAGGAAAGATAAAGTTCCTCGTCAACGACCTGCTCATGAATATTCCACAGCTGACTTCGCTCTTCATCCCTGTCAACAAAACAGGCGGACAGTCGCGCAATCTTCCACAGCAGGTGGCGGCAGCTTTCAATTCAGACAACCACATCGTGATGTTTCCGGCAGGAATCTGCTCGCGCAAACGAAACGGGGTGGTGCACGATCTTGAGTGGAAAAAGACATTCATAGTAAAGAGTGTACAGACCCAGCGTGACATCGTTCCTATCCATTTCGAAGGAGAGAATTCCGACTTTTTCTATCGCCTTGCAAATATTAACAGAATGCTTGGCATAAAATTCAACATCGCAATGCTCTATCTGAGCGACGAGATGTTTAAAAACAAGAATAAGAAATTCACAGTTACAATAGGCAAGCCTATACCATGGCAGACTTTTGATAAGTCGCGTACACCCATGCAGTGGGCGCAGCATGTACAAGATATAGTGTACAGTCTCAAGTAGCAAATAAATATTATTATGGAAGATATTATAGCACCGGTTCCGCGAGAATTGCTGAAAGCTGAACTTACCGAAGAGAAGCGCCTGCGTTTTACACATAGGAGCAATAACGAGATATATGTTGTTACATCGCACGATTCACCGAACGTGATGCGCGAAATAGGTCGTTTGCGCGAGATTGCTTTCCGTGCAGCCGGTGGCGGAACAGGAAACTCAATAGATATTGATGAGTTCGACACAATGGAGAAGCCCTATAAGCAGCTCATAGTGTGGAATCCCGATTGTGATGATATCATTGGCGGTTACAGATATATCTACGGTAAGGATGTGCGTATGGACGAGAATGGCGAGCCTATTGTGGCAACAGCGCACGGAATGTTCCGTTTTTCGGAGAAATTCCTCAAAGAGATATTGCCTTATACTGTTGAGTTGGGTCGTGCATTTGTGGCACTCGAATATCAGTCGACACGAATGGGTTCAAAGAGTCTTTTCGCTCTCGACAATCTATGGGACGGTCTTGGTGCGCTCACAGTTGTGATTCCCGATGTCAAATATCTCTTCGGCAAAGTGACAATGTACCCTTCGTACCTTACACGTGCTCGCGATATGATACTCTACTTCCTTAAGAAACATTTCCCCGATAATGATAGACTTGTCGAGCCTGTATCTCCGTTGAAGATTGAAACAGATGAGAAAGAGTTGAGCGAGATATTCTGCAGCAACAATTTCAATGAAGACTATAGAACTTTGAAACAAGAGGTGCGTAAGCACGGACTTGCAATACCGCCAATGGTTAACGCATATATGGGACTATCGCCGACAATGAAAATTTTCGGAACAGCAGTAAATAAAGAGTTCGGTCAAGTGGAAGAGACCGGTCTTCTAATAGCTGTTGACGAATTGCAGGACGACAAGAGAATGAGATACATAGAGTCTTTTGCCAAGGAGAATCCCGATGCTATAAAGCTCACGTCAGGTGCCAACAAGGTATTCTACCACTATTCAGAGGAAAACAGCAATAATTAAATAAAAAGAACTCCGGAAACAAAACAGTGCTTTCGGAGTTCTAAATTTAGAAAATTCACGTATTACAAAAGGTTATGAAAGTACAGATAATAAACCGTTCAAAACACGAACTTCCATCATATGCAACTCCATTGTCGGCCGGCATGGACTTGCGTGCCAATCTCGATGAGCCTATGGTGCTGGAGCCTTTGCAGCGTGCATTGGTACCTACAGGTCTTTATATGGCTCTCCCCGAGGGGTACGAGGCACAGGTGCGTCCGCGCAGTGGCTTGGCAATAAAAAAAGGAGTGACAGTGCTCAACTCACCCGGAACCATAGATGCCGATTATCGTGGCGAGGTGTGTGTGATACTTGTAAACCTTTCCAACGAGCCTTTTACCATCCTTGATGGCGAGAGAATAGCACAGATGGTAATTGCCCGTCACGAACAGATTGATTGGGAGAGTGTTGAGGTGCTCGATGCAACCCAACGCGGAGAAGGCGGTTTTGGCCACACCGGCGTATAAAAATTTAGGTGCTGTATGAGACTTGTTATGTGTCTGTTGATGTTTTTGGTTTTGTCATTCTCTGATGTAATAGCAGGGAGTGTCAATGATAACCGTGCGGTAACATGCGACACTGTGTCGTGTGAGCGTACATTCGACTATTTCTATCATCAGGCACTGTCGAAACGCGAGGCCGGATTATATGATGAAGCCTTTGACCTGTTCGAGCATTGCCTGCTGCTTGCCCCGAACTCTCCCATAGTGCAGTCAGAACTGTACTCCATGTATCTCTATTTGGGACGCAAGGACGAGGCTATTAATATGATTAAGAACGCTGCAGCCGGTGACAGCGACAATTACTGGTATCGTAGCATGCTTGCTTCGGCGTATGAGAATATCGGTAACCGCGAAGAGGCAAAGAATACCTATCTCGATATGGTAAAGGACTTTTCGTCGCGCAGTGAACTCTACTATCTCCTTGCACAGATGTATATCGAGGATGCCGAATATAACAAGGCAATAGAGGCGTTGAATGACATAGAACGCATTGAGGGTAAGAACGAGAATATAACACTCAAGAAATATGAACTCTACATCTATCTGCAGGAGCGTGAGCGTGCTGTGAACGAATTGCAGCAGCTTCTTGATGAATACCCCGAGGATTTGAATGTAAAGGTGCTTATAGGCGACACCTTCTTGGAGTTCGGTGATACCGAAAAAGCCTTGAACATCTATGAATCGGTGCTTGAGGTCGAGCCCGACAATGCAAAGGCCCAAATTGCCTTGGCCGAGTATTATAATATGCAGGGCAACGATTCGCTATACACGGCAAGCATGGAGCAACTCTTCACAAACAGTAACTTTATCGGTGATGAGAGGTCGCGTGCACTCATAAAATATGTGGCCATGAAAGAGCGCACCGACAGCACCTCGTATAACATGCCATTCCTTGAAAGAGTAGCCAATCTGCCGTACGAACAGGCTCCGAATAACGAGATATATGCCAATTATCTGATGATGAAAGAGGTATCGAACGATACATTGGTTCCCGTTCTTGAGACAATCCTTCGATACGAGCCCGAGAACCGTTTCGCACAGCTTCAGCTGTTGAAGATAGCAATAGAGCAGAATGATTATGACAAGGTTATACAGCGCTGTGATACCGCGATATTGTATAACCCCGAGATTATGGAACTATATTACTATCGTGGCATTGCCTGCTATAATAAAGATATGTATCCCGAGGCAATAGCTACATTGAGAAAAGCCATTGATGTGCGTTCGCAGGATTATAACGACGAGTTTGTCTCGGATATGTATTCGATTATTGGCGACGTATATCACAGCATGGGCAACAACAGGGCCAGTGTAGAGGCTTACGATTCTGCGCTCGTGTACAATAGCTCGAATATTTTGGTGCTCAACAACTATGCCTATAATATAACAGTCGATGGCGGCGACCTCGAGAAAGCCGAGGATATGAGCTACCGTACTATAAAGGCTGAACCCGAGAATATAACGTATCTTGATACATATATGTGGATATTGTTCAAGCAAGGACGTTACAGCGAGGCTAAGGCGTATGCCGAGAAACTGCTGTCAATAGAAACTGACGGTCTTGACAAGGTGTTGCTACACCACTGCGGTGATGTGTTTGCTAAATGTGGAGAGATGGAACGCGCCCTCGAATTGTGGCAACTTGCTGTAGATGCAGGCGACGACTCCAAGATACTTAAGAAGAAGATAAAAAGAAAGAAATACTACTCAGATGGCAAGAAGAGATAGCCACATATATATATGCCTGTTTATTTCGCTGTTCCTGCTTGCTGCCTGCCGTACGGCAAAGACAGAGAAGAGTAACCTCGAGATAAGTAACATGGTGATGGAGGTGAGCAACTTTCAGGCGACTGCTCCTGTCTGTGATAATCTGTCGGCCAAACTGAAGATAAAGGCCGAGATAGGCGAGAAATCGCTCTCTTCATCGGGTACGTTCGGTGTTGAGAAAGAGCAGGGAATACAGATATGCATAAACGCATTGGGGCTTTTTGAGGTTGCGCGTCTTGAGGTGACACCAAAGGATGCCCTTGTGATGAACAGAGTGGGAAAAGAGTATGTGCAGCTCGATTATACTTCGGCTTCGGTGCTCGAGCAGGCCGGCCTTAACTACAATATACTGCAGTCGGTCTTTTTGAACGAGCCTTTCTCGCCCGACGGAAAGGATTTTATAGATGCGCTGCCTAATATGAGTTTTACCCGTGAAGGCGATGATATTCTTGTAAAGACTCCCGAAGAGGGGCTCATGCAGTACACATTCCGTTTCAATGCACATACAGGGGAACTGCTTGCCACAAACGGTGTATATGATAAGAAGGTAAGGGTTTCGTGCAACTACTCCGACTTTGAGAAACTCGAAGGGCGCAGTTTTCCGCGAAACATAATATTGAGCATCGATGGTGTGGGTACTCCGCTTGCACTGACACTCAAACTGAGTAACCTGAAGGTCGGACGCTATGTCTTCAAGAATAGCAATGTCGCTTCATATAAAAAGATGGAATTGTCAAATATCATCAGGTCGCTCGCCGAATAAAAGAAAGGATATGACACGATGGTAAAGAACTCGCTTACACAGACGCAAACACAGATACAGACGCAAACGCAGACACTATCGCCCCAACAGGTGATGTATGTGCGTCTGCTCGAACTTACTACGGTTGAGCTCGAGGATAAGTTGCGCAGCGAGGTCATTGAGAATCCGGCGCTCGAAGTCATAGAGGCCGAGCACAATCCTGTTTCGCCGACAGACAAGGATGAGTATGGCGATGAGGTGAATGCAAACTCGTCCGATGACTATAGCAGCGAGGACGAGATTCCCGATTACAATGGCTGGGAGTACCGTAAACGTGGCGAGATACCCGAGGAGATTCCTCACTCGGCCGATACATCCTTTGGTGATACGTTGCTTGAACAGTTGGGTGAATTGCCACTTGACGAAAAGGAAAAGGCTATTGGCGAATATATCATAGGCTCGCTCGAGGAGGATGGCCTTCTTTATAAACCGCTTGTCGAGATTGAGGATGAACTGACCATATACTATGGCATGGATACCGATATGGCCCAGATTGAGAAGGTGTTGGGCCTTATACAGACATTCGATCCTCCGGGTATAGGAGCGCGCTCATTGCAGGAGTGCCTGTTGTTGCAGTTGAACCATGCACAGGATAATGCAACCACCGACATGCAGCTGCACTCTATCAAATTACAAAAACGTATAGTGACCGACTGTTACGACGACTTCAGCAAGAAGCGTTGGGATGTGCTGCCCGGCAAGCTCGCGGTAAGCGAAGAGGAGTGTCGCAGAGCCATAAGCGATATAACACATCTTAATCCGCGTCCCGGTGCATCTTTGGCCGAGAGTCTTGGAACAAGCCGCCAACAGATAATACCCGACTTCATCGTAGATATTCATGGCGACAGCATATCGGTGCAACTGAACAATATGTATGTGCCCGAACTACGAGTGAGCGACGATTACCAGCGTATGCTCGATGAGCAGATAAAGTGCGGCAACAGCGAGAGCAAGGCGGCTGCACAATTCCTGAAACAGAAGATTGATGCTGCCAAAGGATTTATAAGTGCCGTGAAGCAGCGCGAGAATACCTTGTCCGATACGATGAATGCCATAGTGCGCCTGCAGGCTCCTTTCTTGTTGAGCGGCGGCGATGAATCGCTGTTGAAACCAATGATTCTCGATGATGTTGCCCAGATAACAAACTACGATATATCTACAATATCGCGTGTGAGCAACAGCAAGTATGTCCAGCTGCCATGGGGCGTCTATTCGTTGAAATATTTCTTCAGCGATGCCGTTACCATGAGCGATGGCGGCGAGCTCTCGGTGCGTGAACTTCACCGTTGTCTGCAGGAGCTTATCGACAACGAAGACAAGAGCAATCCGCTTACCGATACCGAGCTTATGGAGAAACTGCAGGAGCAGGGCTTTACAATGGCACGCCGTACGGTGGCCAAATACCGCGAGCAGCTGCGCATTCCTGTCGCCCGTCTGCGCAAGGAGTAACATATATTCTTTGTATAAGATATTTGCGCCCTTTCTCTCTTATTTCTTTATAAAATTTGCCGTTTGAAAAAATAACAATAAATTTGCGGTATAGACTTATTTAGTCGTATTGTATCCCAATACAAGCTTAAAACATTACAGATATGTCTAAATCGCATGTTACAATTGAAGAGGTAAAAGAGGACCTCAGGTATTTGCGTCTTCTGGCACGTGATTTTCCAACAGTGTCGAGCGTTACAACCGAGATTATCAATCTCGAGGCGATATTGCATTTGCCCAAGCCCACAGAACACTTTCTTGCCGACATACATGGCGAGCACGAGGCCTTCCAGCATGTGCTGCGCAATGCATCGGGAAATATCAAGCGTAAGGTAAAGGAACTGTTCGGCGATTCCATAAGCAATGAAGAGCGGAAGGAACTCTGTACATTGATATACTACCCCGAGGAGAAACTGAAAAGGGTAAAGCTTTCGGGTGTGGATATGAGTAACTATTATATCGTATCGTTGCATAGGCTTATAATAGTATGTCGTGATGTATCTTCGAAATATACCCGCTCAAAGGTTCGTAAGAGCCTCCCCGAGGAGTATGCCTACATTATAGAGGAACTGATGCACGAGGCCAATGACATTGTGAACAAGCAGGCCTACTTCAATGCAATCATAAATACAATAATAGGCACAGGTCGCGCCGACCACTTTATCACAGCACTGTGCTATCTTATACAGCGTCTGGCGATAGACCGCCTACATATCCTTGGCGATATCTTCGATCGCGGTCCCGGTGCCCATAATATAATGGATGCCCTTTGTGAGTACCACCACCTTGATATTACATGGGGTAATCATGATGTGCTGTGGATGGGTGCGGCAGCCGGCAATACCTGCTGTATTGCAAGTGTGCTGCGTCTCTCGTTGCGCGATGCCAATACCACCACTCTCGAAGACGGATATGCAATCAACATGGTACCATTGGCAACATTTGCAATGGAACAGTATGCCGATGACCCTTGTGAAATCTATCAGCCCCGTGTTGATGAGGAACGTACCAATTTTACCGATAAGGATGTGCGTCTTATTGCACAGATGCATAAGGCTGTCTCTGTTATTGAATTCAAACTGTCGGGACAGATAGCAATGGCGCACCCCGAGTGGGGTATGATGGACCGTTGTCTTATGGAATTTATCGACAAGAAACGTGGCGTTATAAACATAGACGGTACCGATTACGAAATGAAGGATAAGCTGTGGCCTACTCTCGATCCCAAGAATCCGTATGCCCTTACTCCCGAAGAGAGTGATGTTATAGAACGTCTGCGCCACTCTTTCATGCGCAGCGAGCGTTTGCAGAATCATGTGAATTGTCTGCTGATGCGTGGCGGAATGTATGCGATATATAACTCGAATCTTATGTTCCATGCAGCTGTGCCAATCAACGAAGACGGCTCTATGCGCGAGGTTGTCTTTGATGGCGAAAAGGTCAAGGGCAAGCAGCTTATGAAAAAGGTCGAGCGCATGGCGCGCAGTGCTTTTGACAACGACCTCACTGCTGCAGAGCGTGAGAAGGCTGCCGACTTCTTCTGGTATCTGTGGTGTGGCCCCGAGTCGCCCCTCTTCGGAAAGGCTAAGATGGCAACATTTGAACGCTATCTGCTTAGTGATAAGGAGGTGCAGAAAGAGCCCAAAGGCTGGTACTACATACTGCGTGACAATGCCGATGTGTGCGATGGAATACTCGATGAATTTGGTGTAAAGGGCACTCATCGCCACATAATAAACGGTCACGTGCCGGTGCGTGTGGGACATGGTGAAACGCCAATCAAGGCCAATGGTCGTCTGATGGTTATTGATGGCGGATTCTCTAAAGTATACCATAACCGTACAGGTATAGCAGGCTATACGCTGGTTTATCATAGCCGCGGATTCGAGCTTGTTCAGCACGAACCGTTCACATCTACCGAGGAGGCTGTTACTAATGGTACCGATATTCATGGCACTACACAGATTGTGGAGATGACCGATAATCGCGAGATGGTGCAGGATACAGATATAGGTCGTGGCATTCTGATTAAGATAGCCGACCTCGAGCGACTGCTTGTTGCCTATAGAAAAGGTGTTATAAAGGAAAGACCATAAATAGAAATAAATAACTGATATATGAAAGCAATAGTAAGTGTTATAATGGGAAGCACATCCGACCTTCCCGTAATGAAGAAAGCTACAGATTTTCTCAACGAGATGCAGGTGCCCTTTGAGGTAAATGCGTTATCGGCACATCGTACCCCCGAGGCGGTTGAGGCTTTTGCCAAAGGTGCCAAGGAACGCGGTATAAAAATTATCATAGCAGCAGCCGGCATGGCTGCCCATCTTCCCGGTGTGATAGCTGCAAGCACAACACTCCCTGTGATTGGTGTGCCTATCAACAGCACGCTTGATGGTATGGACGCTTTGCTTGCTATCGTGCAGATGCCTCCCGGAATACCTGTTGCGACTGTTGGTGTAAACGCATCGCTCAATGCTGCCATCCTTGCCGTCGAGATGCTGTCGCTTGCCGATGATGCTCTTGCTACCCGTCTTGCCGATTATAAAGAGAATCTCAAGAAAAAAATAGAGAAGGCCAACGAAGAACTTAAGGGGCTTGAATATGAATACAAGACAAATTGATATATTCAATTATAAGCGTCGTTCGACAGTAGAAGTCAATATAGGCGGTGTTACAGTAAGCGGTAAGCATCCCATAAAGGTGCAGTCGATGACCAACACCTCTACTATGGATACCGAGGGCAGTGTCGAGCAGGTATTGCGCATCGTGGCAAAAGGAGGCGATATTGTACGTCTTACTACACAGGGCAGCCGCGAGGCTGTGAACATGGGAGCGATAAAGGCTGCGCTTGTCGAGCGAGGCTGTAATGTTCCGCTTGTTGCCGATGTACATTTTAATGCCTCTGTAGCCGATGTGGCAGCTCGGTATGCCGATAAGGTGCGTGTGAACCCGGGAAACTATGTCGACACGGCCCGCACATTTAGGCATATTGATTACACCGACGAGGAGTATGCACAGGAACTTGTCCGTCTGCGTGATCGTTTTACCTCGTTCCTCAATCTGTGCAAACAGGAGGGCAAGGCTATACGTGTAGGTGTTAATCATGGTTCGTTGTCCGATAGGATAATGAGCCGTTATGGCGATACACCGTCCGGTGTGGTAGAGTCGTGTATGGAGTTTCTGCGTATATGCCGCGACGAAGAGTTCAAAGATGTTGTAGTGTCGATAAAGACCAGCAACACCGCAATGATGGTTACTACAGTGCGTCGTCTGGTTGCGCAGATGGCTGCCGAAGGCATATCTTATCCCTTGCATCTTGGTGTAACCGAGGCCGGCGATGCCGAGGATGGCCGTATCAAGAGCGCTGTGGGCATAGGTGCATTGCTTGCCGATGGTATCGGTGATACGCTGCGCGTCTCTTTGGCCGAGGCTCCCGAGAATGAGATTCCTGTGGCATTGGAACTTGTCAACTATGTGTCGGCACGCGAGGAGCACAGTCATATAGAAGCAGAGCCTTATGCCGGTTTCAATTATATCGACCCCCAACGCCGTCCGACAACTGTTTCAGGTGTTGTAGGCGGTGATAAACTCCCTGTCGTCATAAGTGCATATGACGGCAACAGTGAGATGCTTCCCGATTTTGTGGCGCGCAATGGAGAAATAACAGACAAGAAGGGTCTTGAGTTTATCCACTTGCAGTACAGTGACCTCACTGAGTCAACTGTTGCAAATCTGAAGTCTAAAGAGAATGCGGTTGTCGTGGCGTTCAGTAACCATGTGAATGCGGTAGGCGAGCTACGTGCTCTTATACACAAGCTGGCAAATGAGAATGTTACATTGCCGGTTATTGTACATCGTGTATATAACGAGCCGGCGATAGAGAATCTGCGCATCAAGGCTTCGGCCGATTTGGGAGTTCTTCTTATCGACGGTCTGGTAGATGGTGTGTGGATTGAGAATAAAGGTGTGGCCGACGATGAGATAAATGCTCTTGCATTCGGCATCCTGCAAGCTACCCGTATGCGTATAAGTAAGACCGAGTATATAGCCTGTCCCGGCTGTGGACGCACAATGTACGACCTTCAAGGTACGCTGGCACGCATTAAGGCTGCCACTTCGCACCTGAAAGGATTGAAGATAGGCGTGATGGGCTGTATTGTGAACGGCCCGGGCGAGATGGCCGATGCCGACTATGGTTATGTGGGTGCGGCGCGCGGCAAGGTAAGCCTTTATCGCCGTAAGGAGTGTGTCGAGAAGAATATTCCCGAGGATGAGGCTATAGAACGTCTGCTGCAATTGATAGACAGTGACAGGAAAAAGGAATAAACCTCTATAAATTAAAGCTATTGGAACTCCAATAGCTTTAATTGTCTTTATTGCTGTTCTTCTCGGCTGCAGCCATAAATTCCTTTACATAAGTGTCGGACAAGAACACCTCGGGAGCCTCTTTCAGTATGCGCCCAATCTGTTCGTTAATTGTGGGGTAGGGCATTCCGTTACACCACAGCTGAAATACACATGGGCCTAATACATTCTCGTAGTGCTCCTTGATGAACTCTTCTATGAAAAAGTTGATTGAGTTGCCAATCTCGGCAATCTGGTCCTGTATGGCAATGTAATCCTCCTTGTTTGTGTGTCCTTCAAGAATCATGGAGGCCTCCTTGCGCTCAAGGTCCATTATCTGTTGCTCGTAATAGTACTTCTTGTTGAAGAAATGCGACAGCTTGTCGTTGAGTTGGGTGCCGTTTATGGTGACATTGTGCATCTCTATGTCTACATTGATGTTGCCCTCTTCAATAACAATAGGTATCACTGCTTCGTTCCCAATGAAAATTGCCGAGATGAAGGTACTGTCGGCCTCTCCTTCCATCATGAACTTTCCATGCAGAATCTCGCACGAGTCAATGGCTTCCCAGTTTCCGTCAATAAGAGTCTTGATATAGATGTTGGCTCCGTCGAAAATATCACATGTACTGCCTTTGACAATATACTCGTTGCTGCACGATGATGCAAAGAATATGGCACACAGCAGTTTTATTGTGTATAGTAGTCTGTACATGTCTTCTTGGCTTTAGGTTCGCGAATATAATATTTTATATTTCTGAAATCCAAATATAAGCACCATATTTGCTCAATAATTATGAAGTTATAACATTTAATAACTGAAATATCGGGCATCTGCGTTTTTTAATGTATCTTCGCGTAGTTATTGTATTTGAAGTAAATGTAATTAATAAACAGAACAGCAATGAAGAAATTTATTTTATCACTAATCGCTGCATTCACACTGCTTCCCACACAGTTGCTTGCCGACGAAGGTATGTGGTTGTTGCAGCTTATGCGCAGTCAGAATCTTGAAGAGCAGATGCGTGCACTCGGTCTTGAAATTTCAGTAGATGAGATTTACTCTCCCGATGCACCTTCTTTGAAAGATGCAATAGGTATTTTCGGTGGCGGATGTACTGGTGAAATAGTATCTCCCAATGGACTTATTTTTACCAATCACCACTGCGGTTACAGCTATATCCAGCAGTTGAGTGCCGTTGAACACAACTATCTGAAAGATGGATTCTGGGCACAGGACTACAAGGACGAGCTTCCCTGCAAAAATATCAATTTTACCTTTGTTGCAGAGATCAAGGATGTGACAGACGAAGTCAACAAGCGCATTGCCGATGGCAAGATGACTCTCGACCAGAGCTTCTCTGCAGCATATCTTAAAGGTCTTGCGGATGAACTCTTTGCTGCCGACGATGTTAAGGACAAGCAGTATCTGACAGCAGAGCTCAAGCCCTATTTCGAGGGAAACAAGTACTATTTGGTATATTATAAGAAGTACACCGATGTTCGCCTCGTGGGAACTCCTCCCTCTTCAATCGGTAAGTTCGGTGGTGAGACAGATAACTGGATGTGGCCACGTCACACCGGTGACTTCTCAATCTTCCGAGTATATGCCGATGAGAACGGTAATCCTGCTGCCTACAGCCCCGACAATAAGCCCTTGAGTACTCCCAAACATCTCAATATTTCGCTTGCAGGATTTGAGCCCGGTGACTATACAATGATTATGGGATTCCCCGGAAGCACATACCGTTTCCTTACAAGTGGCGAGGTTGAGGCTCGTATGAACGTAAGCAATGCACCCCGTATCGCAATGCGCGATGCTGCGCTTAAGGTCATTCGCGAAGAGATGGCTAAGAGCGAGGCTGTGAATATCCAGTATGCCAGCAAGATGGCCAGCATAAGTAACTATTGGAAGAATTCGATAGGTATGAACAAGGCTATCGTTGACAACAAGGTGGTAGAGAAGAAGCTTGCCAACGAAGCACTCTTCATGCAGTTTGCCAATACAGTGTCCGACGACAGATATAAGAGTGTGGTAGGAGAGATCAATACGCTGGTAAAGGATAACAGCAGAATGCTCTATCTGATGACATTGACAAGCGAACTCATAATGAATGTTGAGTTTATATATCGTAATCTCAACTCTAAAGTGAAGGACGCAGTATCTACTCGCGAAAAGGCTGCCGAGACATTCCCTACTGTATATGACTGGTTGCACAACCGTGACTATAATCACGAGGTTGACCGCCGCATCGCCAAGTCGGTATTGCCTTGCTTTGTATCACTTACAACAGCCGAGGAGCGTCCCGAGCGTCTGAACAAGACTATTGAAAAGTATAAGGGCGACCTCGACAAGTATATCGATTATGTTTACGACAACTCAATACTTAGCAACAAGAAGAACTTCGACAAGTTTATGAAGAAGCCTTCTGCAAAGAAACTCGACAAGGACCCCGGTATGCAGTTGCGTGATATGGTATTCGAGATGTACACGAGCCTTGTAGAGAAGAATAAGGCCTATTTGTCGCTTCTTAAACCTTTACACAAGAGATATCTTGCCGGTCTTCTGCAGATGGCAGCAGGCAAGCCCGTCGCTCCCGATGCTAACTTTACAATGCGTCTTACCTATGGTACAGTGAAGCCTTACGAGCCCCGCGACGGTGTTGCCTATAAATATTATACAACCCTTAAGGGGGTTATGGAGAAGGAGAATCCTCAGAATGCCGAGTTCGTTGTCCCTGCACGCTTGAAGGAACTTTATAATGCAAAGGACTATGGACAGTATGCATTGCCTAATGGCGAGATGCCCGTGGCATTCCTTTCAACAAACGACATTACAGGCGGTAACAGCGGTAGCGGTATTCTTAATTCCCGTGGTGAGCTTATAGGACTTGCGTTCGATGGCAACTGGGAGTCTTTGAGTGGTGATATAGCTTTCGACAATAACCTGCAGCGTTGTATCAATGTCGACGTACGTTACATACTCTTCGTGATAGAGAAATTCGGTAACTGTAAACGATTGATTGACGAGATGACTATTGTCAAGTAATATATCGTAGCGTTTATAAAGATTAAAGGCATCGTCACAGTGACGATGCCTTTAATCTTTATAAAATTATGAGAGTTTTATTTCTTGCTCTTCTCAATCTCCTGCGGTATTCTGTATGCTGTGTATAGCTGGAACAGGGCTCCAATGAACATGGCAACAATCCATTCGTTGCGTATGTGTGTGAACATCAGCACTCCTGATGCGACAAGACATATACCGCCTATCTGTTGCTGGAAAACCAGACGGCGCAATACAAAATTACCCTCCTTGTGTCTGCCAATGAACTGCATCACTGCAAAGAGTATTGCTCCTATTGTATATATGTATTGCGCATATAAGGGGAATGTCAATTTCATTATAGCTCCTATGAGCAGTGTTATAGCTCCAAGTCGGTAAAGCGTGTCTATAATCTTCATATCCGTGTTTGTATTTCTTATTCAATGATAAATATATCTTCGTTGTCGAGGTGCATGCCATATTTCTGTCGGGCTACCTTTTCCATGACATCGGTATCTTTGTCAAGTTCGTTTATTTTTTTTACAAGTTCGTCGTGCTCCTCTTTCAACTCCTTTATATCCGATTTCAACTCGGCAATCTCGCGTTGGTTATGAAAATGTTTGATGAGATTGTTCTCGTCAAAAAGGATTATAATGGCAAGGAATGCCAATGTGACAAACAGGTACTTGTGTCTGCCAATCCATTTTATTATATCGCCTATGCTGTCGTTCATCGAAAATTGTTTTTATGTTACTTTTTACCTTTGCTAAGGTATAAAAAAAACAGTATATATGGAGTGATATTCTCTTATTTCTTCCTATCTTCGCATACTTTTCGTCAGCAAATTGTCATGACGCTTTTATATACACAGAAGGAAAATAATACAATATGGATAATTACATAGTCTCGGCCCGTAAGTATCGTCCCGATACTTTTGATACGGTAGTATCGCAAAAAGCTCTTACTACTACTCTTAAAAATGCTATAAACAGCGGTAAACTTGCTCATGCTTATCTTTTCTGTGGTCCAAGAGGTGTAGGCAAGACCACTTGTGCACGTATATTTGCCAAGACTATAAATTGCGAGCATCTTACTCCGGCAGGAGAGCCCTGCAACGAGTGCGAGTCGTGCGTATCTTTCAATCAGCAGCGCTCATATTCTATCTACGAGCTTGATGCTGCAAGCAATAACTCGGTAGAGGATATTCGTTCACTCAATGAACAGGTGCGCATACCGCCGCAGCTGGGACGCTATAAGGTGTATATAATAGACGAGGTCCACATGCTCTCCCAGTCGGCGTTCAACGCCTTTCTCAAGACTCTTGAAGAGCCCCCTGCACATGCAATATTCATTCTTGCGACAACCGAGAAACATAAAATATTGCCTACAATCCTTTCCCGTTGTCAGATATATGATTTCAGCCGCATCGAGGTAGCAGACATCGTGGCTCACTTACAAAGTATAGCAACCCGTGAAGGAATAAATGCCGAGCATGAGGCTCTGCGTATTGTGGCACAGAAATCGGACGGCTGCATGCGTGATGCGCTCTCGCTTTTCGATCAGATGGTGAGCTTTACACAAGGCAACCTTACCTATGCCAATGTTATCGACAGTCTGAATGTGCTCGATTATGAGTACTATTTCCGTTTTGCCGACTATATGCTATCGGGCAGTACAGCGCAGGCTCTTCTGCTCTTTAACGATGTTCTTATAAAAGGTTTCGAAGGTAATATCTTTATCGATGGTCTTGCTTCGCATCTGCGCGATGTTATGGTAGCAAGTGACGAGATTACTTTGTCGCTCTTTGAGGGCGGTGAAGAGCTTGCAGCGCGATATTCGTCACAGGCCAAGAGGATGCCTGCAAAAATGCTCTACCGTGCAATAAAACTATGCAGCGACTGTAGCATGAACTACCGTTTGAGCCGCAATAAGCGACTCTTGGTAGAGCTCACAATAATACAGTTGACTCAACTGTTGTCTGATGATGCAGATGATGTTAGTGGGCGTAGCCCTAAACAGCTAAAACCGATATTCAATAAACAGCAGTCACAGGCTGCTCAAGCAGTGAATAGCACTCCCGCATCGGCAGATGGCGGGGCTGCTGCATGTGTACAAAACGAGATTAAGAGTACAATTGCCGGTACGGCTACCCCGGTCTCTCAAAACGGGAATGTCGAAAAGAGTGCTCAGGCCGGACGCCCCGAGGCGTTGCGCCCGCAGGCTGCGCAGGGTCGTCCAACGTTGGGGGGCATGTTCCGTTCTACAATGGCTACCCAAAGACCACAGGTCGCTACAGAGTCTGCTGTTGTCAAGGGAGAGAGTGCTGTTGCCGATGCAGCTGTTGCGCAACAAAGTAAAAAAAGAGTGACAAACGAGGAACTCTCGCGTGCGTGGATGGCATACGCCCTGTCGTTGCCCGAGAATGAAAGGGCATTGGCCGATAGAATGAAGATTATGCAGCCCTCCATGAACGATGATGACAGCTTTACTATTGCTGTTGACAATGAGCTGGTTGCCGATGTCTTTGACAAAGAGTCCAAGTCAATACTCCAAGGCCTTGCTGCAGAACTTCAGGGAGTGCGTCTGCGTATGAATGTTAAGGTCAATAAAGTGGTTGTGCAACGACGCGTATACGACCGCACCAAGCAGTTCGATATGCTGAAGACCAAGAATCCGGTGATTGGAAAACTGCGCGATGCGTTCCAGCTTGAACTCTCTTAGTTTTTGATTTTTTCGAGTGCCTCTTTGGCTGCATTCTGTTGGCTTTCGCGTTTTGAGAATCCTTCGCCCAAGCCGTATAGCTCTCCGTCGACAAGAACTTCTGTGGTAAAGAGCAGTCCGTCTGTACGTTTCTCTTCACTCAGCAGATTGAATGTCACTTCGCGGTGCTCTTTCTGCGACCACTCAATCAGCAGGCTCTTGTAGTTGTTGTCGTCCTTTATGATGGATTCAATGTCAGGTATTACAGTCAGAACCTTCTCTATTACGAATGTTCGGCAGAATGAGTATCCCCTGTCTATGTAGATTGCGCCTATAAGGGCTTCCAGTGCATTCCCGTAAATATGCGTGTTGTGGTGTTGCCCCTTATTGGTGCTCCCGATGAATTTGTCGAGCCCTATTTTTAGGGCAATGTTGTTCAGACTGTCGCGACACACAAGTCTGCTACGCGATTTGGAGAGGAATCCTTCGCGCTGATTGCGGAATGTGGTATACAGGTAGTCCGAGATGATAGAACTGAGTACTGCATCGCCAAGAAATTCGAGTCTCTCGTTGTTCTTCAGCTTCTTGTTGTGTCCCGATGTGCTGGAACTGTGAGTAAAGGCTGTCTGATAAGGATGCAGATGCCGTGGTATGAAACCTAAGAAATTATATAATAAAAAGTAAGACTCCCTGTCTTTGCAGAACAGTAGTCTTACTTTATCAATGAGTTCTTTCACTTTTCTCTTAGTCTTCAATTTTCTTGAATATTATGCAAGTGTTGTGTCCTCCAAAGCCGAATGTGTTAGACAATGCAACTTTGATGTCTCTCTCTTGTGCCTTATTGAAAGTGAAATTAAGTTTGTAGTCAATCTCGGGATCCTCGTCACCCTCTTCGAAGTTTATTGTAGGGGGAACGGTCTTGTTCTCTATTGCAAGCACTGTAATTACAGCTTCCAAAGCTCCGGCTGCTCCGAGCAGGTGGCCTGTCATAGACTTGGTCGAGCTTATGTTCAATTTATAAGCGTGTTCGCCAAAGAGTCTTTTGATTGCCTTTGCCTCGGCAATATCGCCTGCATATGTCGATGTTCCGTGTACGTTTATGTAGTCTACATCTTCGGGGGTAAGTCCCGACTCTTCAATTGCATTCTTCATCACTTGCAATGCTCCTTCTCCTTCGGGGTGGGGCGCTGTCATGTGGTATGCATCGGCTGTCAATCCTGCACCTCCAATCTCGGCATATATCTTAGCGCCACGTGCCACTGCATGCTCATACTCCTCAAGAATAAGACATGCTGCGCCCTCTCCTATAACAAAACCGTCGCGGCTCTTGCTGAAGGGGCGTGACGCTGTTTCGGGGCTTTCGTTGCGTGTCGAGAGTGCGTGCATAGCGTTGAAACCGCCCACGCACGATGAGCATACTGCAGCCTCGGAACCACCGGCAATCATAATATCGGCTCTGTTCAGGCGTATTTGGTCATATGCGTCTATGATTGCATTTGAAGATGAAGCACACGCTGATGTTGTAACGTAGTTGGGACCTTTCAAGCCATATTTGATGGAGATCTCACCCGTTGTCATGTCCGATATCATCTTTGTGATAAGGAACGGAGAGAAACGGGGGCCTTTCTCAAAATTGCGGAAATATGTTCCAAGTTCTTCTTCAAGAGAACGTATACCACCAATACCCTCGCCGAATACTACACCAATGCGGTTGCAATCTTCCTTCTCAAAGTCGAGTTTGCTGTCGTTGATAGCCTGTATGGCCGAGTCGATTCCGTAGTGTGTGTCCGAGTCAAATTTTCGTGCATCGCGACCCATATTTGCTTTGGAATCGAAATCTTTTACTTCACAGGCAAACTTGGTTTTGAAAAGGGTTGTATCAAAATAAGTAATAGGCCCTGCACCACTTTTTCCATTGGCAGCATTGTTCCATATTGTCTGAACATCGTTGCCAATCGGGCAAATAGCACCAAGACCTGTTACAACTACTCTTCTGGATTTCATCAAGTTAGAATAGTTAGGTTATGAAATGAGAGAGCTGATTACTTCTCAGCAACAGCCTTCTCTACAAACTTAACTGCATCGCCAACTGTTGCGATGTTCTCTGCCTGATCCTCGGGGATTGAGATACCGAACTCGTCCTCAATTTCCATGATAAGCTCAACTCTATCAAGTGAGTCTGCGCTAAGGTCGTTTGTAAAACTAGCCTCAGATGTTACCTGTGACTCCATTACACCAAACTTCTCAACGATGATCTGTTTTACTCTTGCTTCGATTTCTGACATAGTTGTATAATTTAAGAATTATAAATTGTTAGATGCGACAAAATTATGATAAAAATTAGAAACTACCAAGAGTTTCTTCTAAAAATAACTCTCTTTTTGCACAAATATGCTTTTCTTGTGCAAAATGTTGGTGTTTCACGTTGTTCACTATGGTTGCGTGTTGTTTTTAATGATAATTTGATAAGCCGAAGGCTCGCGTCTTAATTCATAGTTGTTGCGCAGCTCCTCAAACAGGTGTGGCGCTGCTTTAAGTTCTGCTGTGTCGTTCAGTGGCGAATATATCTTGAGCAGTGCCTCCTCTTTGCTGTATGCGTCAACTACAGGCTGGCTGGGCGCCGGTAGTGATATGGGCGGTATTGCACCGGGGTGTTTGCTGAACTTGGCAAATGCTTCGAGCATCATGCGGCTTGCGTTCAGCTTTCCTTCGGTCGAATATCCGGCAATGTGCGGGGTGGCAATATATGCCCTCTCCAAAAGCTCAGGCGACAAGTTCGGCTCTCCCTCCCATACATCAAGTGCAATGTCTTCGATGTTGCCTATGCTCAGATTCTCCAGCAGTGCATTGTTGTCGACGACAGCACCGCGTGACGCATTTATCAGCAGTCTGCACTTTTGCAGCTTCTGCATGAATGTCTCATCGGCAAGGTGCAGGCTCGGGAATTTGCCTCCTTTGTTCAGCGTTGTGTGGAATGTGATTATATTGCACTCTTTGGCAATATCATCGAGGCTGCAGAATCCCTTCTCACCATCTGCTTCACGCGGAGGGTCGTTGAGAAGATATCTGATATTGCACTCTTTTGCCCATTTTGCTATGCGGCTTCCTATTTCGCCTACACCCACAATGCCCAATACTATATCGCTGCAGTCGACCCTCCTCTCCTTAATCCAAGCGTATATGGTCGATTGTACATATTGCAATACTGCGTCTGCATTGCAGCCGGGAGCATTGGTCCATGTTATGTCATGGCTTTTGCAATAGTCGGCATCAATGTGGTCATATCCGATTGTGGCTGTTCCTATAAAACGTACAGCTGTTCCATCGAGAAGGGCTGCATCGCATTTTGTGCGGGTGCGTACAAAAAGGGCTTCGGCATCTGTCAGGTCGTTTTTTGCTATCTTGCTGCCGGGCAGCTCCTTTACACAGTGTCCCATCTGTTCCAGAGCATGTCTCAGATAAGGAATCTTTTCGTCAATAACAATATTCATGGTGTGTAGGGTGTAACTCTTCTATTTCGATGTAAATATAGCCAATATTTATATAATATTTTGCCAATATCGTAAACTTTAGTTAGATTTGCCAAATAATACAATTAAAATAGTAGTTATGAAAGCATTTACCGAGCTCAGTTGGCCTATCTTCAACGAGGCTATCGCAGATTATCACAAGACAGACAATGTTGATACACCTATAAATAACCCCTATCCGTTGAAGAGCATAGAGTATTATCTCTACCTTAAATGCTGGATAGATACAGTGCAGTGGCATTTTGAGGATATCATACGCGATCCTCAGATTGATCCCGTTGAGGCTCTGACGCTCAAAAGACGTATTGACAAGTCAAATCAGGACCGTACCGATTTGGTTGAACTCATTGACAGCTATTTCCTTGATCTCTACAAGGACGTTACACCTGCCGGGGATGCTACTATAAACACCGAGAGCCCGGCATGGGCAGTTGACCGCTATTCAATTCTCTCGCTTAAGATTTACCACATGCGTGAGGAGGTTGAGCGCACCGACGTGAGCGAAGAGCACAGACAGAAATGTCAGGCCAAGCTCGATGTACTTTGTGAACAGTATAAGGATATGACAACCTCTATCGGCCAGTTGCTTGACGATATTGCTGCAGGACGCAAATATATGAAGGTGTACCGTCAGATGAAGATGTACAACGATCCTTCCTTGAACCCTGTACTCTATGGAGCTGCAAAAAAATAACGAAAAAGCCGAAACGCTGCTTATTACACGATTCTCGGCAGTAGGCGATATTGCAATGACAATACCATTGCTCTATCCGTTGGCTAAGGCCTATCCCAACTGCCGTTTTGTGTTTGTGAGCCGCAAACGCTTCGAACAGTTCTTTATAAACAAACCCGATAATATCATTTATAAGGGGGTGGATGTTGATGACTACAAGGGTATTGTCGGTCTCAGACGGCTTTATAAAGAGTTGAACGACGAGTTTGCTCCCGATGCAATGGCCGACTTGCACGATGTGCTGCGTACCAAGATTCTGCGCGTCCAGTTTGCACTCAATGGTGTACGCACCGAACATATTGTGAAAGGGCGTGCACAAAAGCGTCGTCTGATATCGGCAAAAAACAAATCTCTTGAGCCATTGCCCTCTACATTCGAACGCTATCTCGATGTGTTTGTACGTTTGGGCTATCATTTCACACCCGACTTCGTGTCGTTGTTCGACGGTAAGGGTGATATTTCTGAGTTCGCTGCGATTCTCCCTGTGAAGGGCGATGACAAATGGGTTGGCGTTGCCCCTTTTGCACGTCATCAAGGCAAGATATATCCTATTGACAAGATGCGCGAAGTCGTGAGACAGCTCTCCGAGAAGGGCGGTATCAAGATTATATGTTTTGGCAATGGTGCCGAGGAAGAGGCGGTTGTCAACGATTGGTGCCGTAGTTACGGGAATGTAATATCATTCATCGGAAAGAGTAATTTCAATGGTGAACTGCGTCTTATAAGCCGGCTCGACCTGATGCTATGTATGGATTCTGCAAATATGCACATGGCGTCATTGGCCGATATTCCGGCACTATCCATATGGGGTGCAACCTCGCCACTTGCCGGTTTTCTTGGATGGCGCCAGAAAGAGGAAGACTGCATACAACTTCCCCTTGAGTGCCGTCCATGCTCAATCTTTGGCAATAAGCCTTGCTGTTATGGCGACTATCGCTGCATGGACATATCTCCCAAGGTTGTAGCAGATAAAATTATCGGTAAACTTAAAATGTAATGGATAACTCCACTATAATACCCAAAAAAGACCCTATGGGGCGTGCAATAGCCGACTATTTCGCAACAGGAAAGGCTGCTAAATTGCGTGTGCTCTCGTCAATGTTCTATGAAGACGAGATACCCGTAGATACTCTTTTCCGCAGTTACGAAAATATGCCGCGCCTCGAACAGTGCATGCTCGACATCTCAAAGGGCCGTGTCCTTGATGTAGGTGCAGGCTCGGGCTGCCACTCTGTAGAGTTGCAGAAACGCGGTCACGAGGTGGTGGCAATAGATATCTCGGAACTGTCGGTACAGGTGATGAAGGAGCGTGGTATTGATGCACGCCTTGTGAACTTTTTCGACGGTACATTCTGTGAAAAGTTCGACACCGTGCTTATGGCCATGAACGGAATAGGTATCGTCGGCAAGGTGGAGCGTCTGCCCCAGTTCTTCCGTTGTGTGAAAAGGTTGCTGGCGCCGGACGGACAGCTGTTGCTCGATTCGTCGGACCTGCGCTATCTCTTTGAAGAGGAGGATGGCTCGTTCGTGGTAGACCTTGCAGCCGGATACTATGGCGAGGTCGATTTTGAGATGCGTTACAAAGGAGTAAAGGGTGCGACCTTCGATTGGCTCTATCTCGATTACAATACTCTTGAGTATTATGCCAACGAGGCCGGGCTCGAATGTTCCAGAATAATGGACGGTGAACATTACGATTATGTAGCATGTATAAAAAGAAAGAGTTGCTGATGCAACTCTTTCTTTTTATACATTGATTATAGCTTTATCCATTGAGTGGGATTGAGCTTCTGTTTCTCTTGCCGCAGCTGGAACAGCAGGCGTGTGTGTCCCGATGCGTCCTCGGCAATCTCTCCCAATATATCTCCGGCTTTAACCTTGTCTCCGCTCTTTACATTTATTTTGTCGAGCTGGCAATACACCGAAAGGTAGTTTCCGTGTCTCACAAGTACAAATGCCCAATCGTCGTTGCGGAAGACTGCTGTTACCTTGCCATCGAAGATACAGCGTGCCTTGGCGCCTTTCTCTCCTTGTATGACTATTCCTCCATTGTCTATCTGTACGTTTCCTTTGCCTATTACGCCCTTCTGCTTGCCGAATCCCGAAACAAGGTGATAGGGACCTGTTATCGGTACGGGTAACTTGCCCTTGTTCTGCAGGAACGATCCGCTCATCTTCTTTACTCCCTCGTTTTCGCGTGCAACCTGTTCCTTGCTCTCCTTCTGCGAATTCTGCTGTTCGCGCTTTCTCTGCGCCTCAAGTTCCTGCTCTATTATGCGTTCAATCTCTTTGTTGAGGCTGGCAAGTTGCTTGCGCTGTTTCTCGAGCTCTTTCTTAACTTTGCTCGATTGTCGTTGCAGTTCGCCGACCAGCTTGCGCTGCTCCTTTTCGAGCGACTGAAGGTTGCTCTGCTGCTCTTCATGCTCTTTAAGTGCAATCTTCTTTGTAGAGCGCACTGTGTCGGCCTTGGCACGTTTTATCTCAAGTTCTTCGACTTGTCTCTTCAGCTCTATGCCTAAAGCGCGGTGTGCATCCATGTATTCGCGCGTGTAGCGATAGCGGCGCAGCATGGTGTCAAAATCCTTTGCCGATACAATGAACAGTAATTTGTTCTGCAGCGAGCCGTATCGTTGGTGGCGTTGCAGAGCCAAAGAGTACTCCTTCTTAGTTGTCTTTATGCTCTTCTCGTTCTCCGATATATCGGCATCTATTCTTTTAATAGAGTCGTTTATTGTCTTCAACTCCTTGTTAAGGATTGCAATAAGCTCTTTTCGCTCTTTTATCTGTGCGTTGAGCAGTTCTATGTTCTGCATCTTGCTCCTCACGTCTTTCTGTGACGAGCGCAGTATCTTCTCTTTTGCAGTAATCTGTTTCTGTATGTTGCCAGCCTTACGCCTCATTTCCTCTATTGAGTTCTGTGCACATATATGCATGCTTGCAATAAGCAGGCATAGCAAGGCTGTGTATCTTAAGAATCTAATGCTCATTTATTACTGTTAATAGGTGAAACTGCTGCCACCAAGGAATTCGCGTATAACAGATGTTGGCGGTAACTCATTGTCCTGCAAAGGTACAATATATTCCAGAATTTTCAAAAGGGAACGTGCTACGGAATATTCTGCAGTGTTCTGTGGCACACGGCGCAACAGCGGTTCCACATGTGGCTTTAGTACAGCAAGCTCGTAGAGCAGTGCCGAGTTGAACATTACATCGGCATTCTCCTGATAGGGGAATATCCACTTCTCTTCGCCCTCGCGCACATCGGGCCAGCGTCTTATTGTCTCCTCGGCCGAGTATCCGCGGTATTTGTAGTCGCGCAGCATGCGCCTTATCAGTCGGTTATCTGATGTTGCTATGTTATTATGGTAATCGAGTTTTATTGATGTGAGTGCCGACACATAAATCTTGAATTTCTCGTCCTCGGGTATCTGGGATGTGAGCATGGGGTTCAATCCGTGTGTACCCTCTATAACCAATACCATCTGTGGATTTAGTTTTATCCTGTTGCCAAGGAACTCGCGTTCGCCAAGTTGAAAATTGTAATGTGGCAGCATAACCTCTTCGCCTGCAAGTATCTTGTTGAGCGAGTCGTTGAAATAGGGCAGGTCTATTGAATATATCGACTCAAAATCGTAGTCTCCATCCTCTTTTAGCGGCGTGTCGGTCCTGTTGAGAAAGAAATCGTCCAATGATATAGCATAGGGTTTAAGGCCGCATGCAATAAGATGTACGCTCAAGCGTTTGCTCGTTGTTGTCTTTCCCGATGATGAGGGGCCTGCTATGAGCACTACGCGTGAATTACGTCTTTTTATCTCGTCGGCAATGTAGGCAATGCGTTTCTCTTGCAGTGCCTCGGATACATTGACAAGGTCAATTGCATATCCGGCCTGTACCGCTTTGTTGAAATCGCCTATGGTCTCAACTCCCATTATCTGATGCCAGCGCAGACGTTCGGTAAATCTCTCCTGCAGCTTCTCTTGGTCAACTTTGTCCTCGAGAGTGGCCGGGCAATCGCGGTTGGGGATGCGCAGAAGAACTCCTTCACCATATTTCTCAATCTCGAACAGCTTTATATATCCTGTGCTTGGCAGCAGGCCGCCATAGTAGTAATCGATATAATCGTCGAGCATATAATAGCTTGAGTATATCGAGTCATAGGTCTCGAGCAGCTTTACCTTGTCACTCCTTCCTATCTTCGAGAAAATCTCTATCGCTTCGGATGTGTGGCAATCCACCCTTTTGAAACGTATGTCGCGCTCAATGATAGTGTGCATCCTATCGCGGATGCTGTTGACTTCGTTTTCAGTCAATTGAGTCTCCATCCTGCAGTAATAGCCGTTTGAGATAGGGTTCTCAAAACGGACAGTACGCCCCGGGAACAGTTCGTGCATGGCTTTCATCATTACAAATGTCAGCGAACGCACATAGAGTCTCATTCCGGCATCCGATGTTATGTCAAGGAACTCAACATCCTTGTTCCTGTACAGACGGAATGTGAGTCCGGTAACTTCGTTGTTTACGAGTGCGGCAACTACATCTTGTGTCATCTTCAGATTGAATCCGTTGTAGACCTCTATAAGTGATACCCCTGCTTCGAATTTCTTGCTCTCTCCGTTGTTTTTGCAGAATACAGTAATCATAAGCGCCTGTTTTTATGGTGTATGTGCGAAAATAAGAATAAAAATCATTATTATATATCAAAACTCAATTTTTCACATTAATTTAATATTCTTCATTTGTGCAAGAGAAACAAAATGCTATTTTTGCAAATAACGGTTGAAAACAGTAAGTAAGATGGATAAGCAGGCACAGTATATTAAGAGTATCGAGATTGATTCGTTGTGGGGAAAACACAAGCATGTTTTCTGGGAACTGCGTCCCGATGTGAATATTCTCAGCGGAAGCAACGGAGTGGGTAAAAGCACCATAATAAACCGTTCGGCAGCGCATCTGAGGATTATGCACGACAATATTGTTACAAGCAATCCGCAAGAGGGTGTACACATTGAGTTCTATCCGCAGGATGCAACAACCATTACATTCGATGTTATAAGCTGTGTCGACAGGCCTGTTATCAACAGCGAAGCGCTTGCGAGGGTATCGGGCGCTGATGTACGCACCGAACTCGACTGGCAACTCTATAATCTGCAACGCCGTTTCCTGAATTATCAGGTAAATATTGGCAATAGAATAATATCCCTGCTGACATCGGGCAATGCCGATGACCAGCGTCTGGCTGCCGAGATTACGAAGCCCAAGAAGATGTTTCAGGATATGATAGATGAACTGTTTGCACAGACTGCAAAGACTATTCTGCGCGACCGTAACGAAATCTATTTCAGTCAATATGGCGAAGTCATATCCCCCTATCTTCTATCTTCGGGCGAAAAGCAGTTGCTTGTGATACTGCTTACGGCACTTGTTCAGGAGTCACGTCCGGCAGTCCTCTTTATGGACGAGCCCGAGGTGTCGTTGCACATTGAGTGGCAACAGCGTCTTATTTCGCTGATACGGACACTCAACCCCAATGTACAGATTATACTCTGTACCCACTCTCCGGCAATTATTATGGACGGATGGATGGATGCGGTAACCGAGATTTCAGAAATAGTAAAGGAGTAGCGGCCCATGAAGAGGCTCACCGAATATATAAATTCGGGTTTTCTTGCAGCTGCAAATGCTTTAAGACCCAAGAGCTCAAAGACGCGCATCGTGGCATACGTCGAAAGTTACGATGACATATCGTTTTGGCGCTCGGTATTCGATGAGTACGAGAACGACAAATTCCATTTCGAAGTGCTGCTGCCCACGCGAAGAAGCCTTACGAAGGGCAAAAAAAGCGCAATGATGAATATGTTGGGCAAGGGTGTCGGAAAGAATATGATAGCTTGTGTCGACAGCGACTACGACTATCTTATGCAGGGTGCGACATCATCCTCGCGACAGATGCTCGGCAATAGATACATACTGCACACATATGCCTATGCCATAGAGAATTATAAGTGCTATGCCGATTCTCTGAAACGTGTCTGTGTGCAAAGCACTCTGAACGATTCTGATATACTTGACTTTGAGGCCTATTTCAAACTGTACTCACGTATATCTTATCCGCTGTTCCTTTGGAACATATTGCTCTACCGCAACAACGACCTTAGGACAATGAGCATGCAGCGTTTCTGCGATATCGTTCGCATAACCTCATTTACGATATCTTCGCCTCAGGATTCGCTAAAACATCTGGCCATGAGGGTAGAGCACGAACTTGCGCTGCTTGAGAAACGCTTCCCTCACCTGTTACCCGCCTACACTGCGCTGAAAGAGGAACTCTCTCGTTTGGGAATAGTGGAAGATGATACATACATGTATATACAGGGACACCATATAATGAATAGTGTGGTGCTGCGTGTTCTGGGTCCTATATGCCGTCATCTGCGCAATAAGCGCGAAACAGATATCCAACGTCTGGCATGCCATAAGCAGCAGATGGATAATGAACTCTCATCCTATAGGCATAGTCAATGCGATGTGGCATTGATGCTGAACAAGAACACCAATTACAAGGAGTCGAAGCAATATAAGTGGCTGAAGAGGGATATTGAGAGTCTGCTGCATTATATAGAGTCACAGTGACCGCTATATCCCATAATGTCTATTCGCTCTCTTTTATAAGAATCACTGTTTGCGCCAGAATACGGGAGTCAGTAGCAGAAGCACTGCAAAGAACTCAAGACGTCCTACAAGCATCTGCAAGCTGTAGAACCACTTCAACACATCGGGCAGGCTTGCCATGGCATTGGGCGAAGAGTAGTTTCCGAGTCCCGGACCTACATTGCTCACACTCGATAGTGAAAGACCGTATGCATCCACAAGGTTCAGTCCGAAACTCATGTTCACGAAAATTCCCACAACAACCATTCCTACATACAGCAGTGTGAATGCCATTATGGCCGACTGTACCTGTTCCGAGATTACTTTACCGCCCATTCTTACGGGAATTACAGCGTTGGGGTGTACAATACGCTTGAACTCGTTTGCCATTACGCGGCCAAGGATGGCTACGCGTATGCTCTTCATCGCTCCTGTTGTAGAGCCCGAGCATGCTCCCACAAACATTGCAGCACTAAGCAACAACCACAGTACAGGGGTCCAGTGCGAATAGTCAGTGGTCGAGAATCCCGTTGTGGTAATTACCGATACAACTTGGAACAGCGCTGTTCGGAAAGTACTCTCAGCGCTCATGTTCTCTGTTACATAAAGTCCTATACCTATAAGAATGGTAAAGAAAGATACCAGTCTTATGTATGTCTTGAACTCTGCATCCCTGAACAGCTCTTTTGGGCGGCCTTTGAATAGTGCAAGGTAGAGCAGCGAGAAACTTGTACCTCCCATAATCATGAAAATGATTATTATATATTCGATAAGAGGCGAGTTGAATGATGCGATACCGCCTGTCTTTGTAGAGATGCCGCCGGTAGACATTGTAGACATGGCATGGCAGATAGAGTCAAAATAACCCATTCCTGCGAACTTGAGACATACAGCCTCAATAAGCGTGAGACATACATAGATGGTCATAATCCACCGTGCTGTTACCGATATTCTCGGATGCAGCTTGGCGCGGGCAATACCTATCGTTTCGGCAGCGAAGAGATGAAGGTCGCCGAGTCCGAATATCGGCAATACGGCAACAGTGAAGAATACAATTCCCAATCCACCTATCCACTGTGTCATGATACGCCAGAAGATGAGGCTGCGTGGGAATATCTCCATATCGGCCACCACCGAAGCTCCTGTTGTGGTGAATCCGGCCATTGTCTCAAAAAAGGCGTCTGTTATGGAGGGTATGTATCCGCTTATGTAATATGGCATTGCTCCGAACATCGAAAATACAATCCAGCAGAGTGTCACTACGATATATCCGTCTTTACGCGATATGTTGCGCTCCTTGTTGTAGCCGATGTATGTGAGCAATATTCCGCAGCCTACAAGTGCTGCTATTGTATATATGTATGCACTTAGGATATTCTCCTCGTTATAATATAACGATACGCCGATGCTGCATGTGAGGAACAGGGCCTCGAGCTGTAACAGCAATCCAATAATTCTGCATATTACCTTTGGGTGAAGCATCAGTTGAAGTATTTTTCGAGTTTCTTGAGAACACGCTCAAGGCAGAATATTATGACATGGTCATCGGCCTGTATCATGGTGTTTCCGCTTACGCGCAAACCTTCGCCGTTGCGTATGAGACCACCGATGTTGGCTCCGCTCGGCAAACCAAGGTCCTTGACCGGCTTTCTTGTGATGTATGCCCCTTCGCGTACGGGGAACTCGGCAACCACAGCCTGAATGAAGGTGAGGCATTTGACGCTCGATACATCGGTCTTCAGCATCATCTGGAAGATGTTGCTTGCCGCAAGCTTCTTCTTGTTTATCACCGAGCCTATATCCATGTTCTCGGCCATGGAAATGTAGTCGATGTTCTCAATTTCGGCAACTGTCCGCTTCACTCCGGCACGTTTTGCCGAGAGGCATGCCAGAATGTTTGTCTCCGAGTTGTCTCCAAGTGCAATGAAAGCGTCGGTGTCGTGTATTCCCTCGCTAACAAGCAGCTCGGGGTCGCGCGCATCACCGTTTATAATCATAATACTGTCGTCGACAAGTTCTACAAGTCGTCGGCAGCGTTTCATGTCACTCTCTATTATCTTGACATGTACCTTGTTTGATATGAGGTTGGCTGTACGCACAGCTATGCGTCCGCCTCCCATCATTATGATGCTTCTTACCTCGGTATAGTTCTCTTTTCCGCAGATGTTGCGCACATATGGGATTTTGTCTTTTGTGGTCATGAAGCAGACAAGGTCGTCGGCCTCAATGACATCGTTTCCTCGAGGTATTATGGTGATGTCGCCTCGCTGCAGTGCAACTACATGATAAGGGATATCGCGCGATAACTCCTTGAAAGGGATATTTACTATTGAAGAATTAGACCTTACCTTTACTCCAATCATCACCAGTGCACCGTTGCCGAACTCGAGCAACTGTCTCATCCAGCTATATTTTATGCTTGTGGCAATCTCTTCTGCAGCAAGTTGTTCGGGGTATATGAGCGAGTTTACTCCGAGTGACTCAAAGTAGGCCTTGTTCTTGGGCAGAAGATATTCGTAATTGTCGATACGTGCAATGGTTTTTTTTGCACCCAAGTAGTGGGCCAATATACACGCTGTTATATTGGAACTCTCATCGGGCGTAACAGCAACGAAGAGGTCGCTGCCCTCAACTCCGGCAGCCTCAAGGTCGCTTATGCGTGTGGGTTGTCCTACCATTGCTTTAAGGTCGAACAACGACTCCATTTTACCCAGTCTCTCTTCGTGCTCGTCCATGAGCACTACGTTCTCGTTCTCTTCTGAGAGCATCTTGGCAAGGTGTGTACCTACGGCGCCTGCACCGACAATCACAATCTTCATAGTCTACTCTCTGCTTTTTGTTTATATGTTTAAAATAGTCTCCAATATGGTCTCATTGTCCATTCCGCATGAACGGTAGAGCTCCTGTGTCGTTCCGTGCTCAACGAAACGGTCGGGGATACCTATGCATCTTATCTGTGGCTTATAGCCGTGCTGCGACATGAATTCATTCACTGCGGCTCCCATTCCTCCGGTTATTACACCATCCTCAACGGTTACTATCCTGCTGAATTTCTTGCCTATGGCATGCAGCATCTCGCTATCCAACGGTTTTAGGAAGCGCAGGTCGTAGTGTGCCACGCTCACTCCCTTCTGTGCAGCCTCGTCTATAACTGTTGCAACTTGCTTGCCTATAGGTCCTATTGTTATAAGGGCTACATCGTTACCTTCTCTCAGAACCCTTCCTTTGCCCACCTCTACAGCCTCAAGCCGGCAACGCCAGTCTGTAAGCATGCCTTTGCCTCTGGGATAACGTATTACGAATGTTCCCATGTCGGGCAATTGTGCAGTATACATGAGGCGGCGCAGCTCGTGCTCGTCATAGGGCGATGCTATTGTGATGTTGGGTATAGGACGCAGGTAGGCAAGGTCGAATGCTCCATGATGTGTAGGGCCATCTTCTCCGACAATACCTGCACGGTCAAGACACAGCACCATGTTTACTCTCTGAAGTGCCGCATCGTGTATAAGATTGTCATATCCTCTTTGCATGAACGACGAGTAGATGTTGCAGAAAGGCATTATCCCGCCTTTTGCAAGACCTGCCGAGAATGTGACTGCGTGTCCTTCGGCAATACCTACATCAAACACTCTTTTTGGGAATTCCTTGCCAAGAATGTTCATAGAGCATCCTGTAGGCATTGCAGGGGTTATTCCCACAATCTTGTCATTTGCACGTGCCAGTTCCAAGAGTGTCTCTCCGAATACATCCTGGAAACGTGGAATATTGTCGTTCGATACTATTCTTTCGCCGCTTTCGGGGTCGAACAGTCCCGGCTGGTGCCATACTGTCGCGTTTTGTTCGGCCGGTGCATATCCCTTGCCTTTGGTTGTGTGTATGTGTACCATCTTGGGACCCTTCATGTCCTTTACAAGCCTCAGCAGACGTACAAGTTCAAGCACATCGTGGCCGTCAATAGGTCCGAAATAGCGTGTACACATGCCTTCGAATATGTTCTGCTGCTTATAGAGCATTGCTTTCAAACCGTTGTTGAAGCGGGTGAGGCTGTTGGCACGTTCGCGGTTCAGAATGCCCAGTTTGGTGAACCATACGGCAATCTTGTGGCGTATCTTGTTATACAGCTTCGACGAGTGCATCGAAATAAGCAGCTGGCTCATTCCTCCCACACTCTTGTCAATGGACATGTTGTTGTCGTTAAGTATAACGAGCAAGTTGTTGGGAGTGGATGATACATTGTTGAGGCCTTCGAATGCAAGACCACCGCTCATTGAGCCGTCGCCAATTACGGCAACTACATGCTCGTTGCTGTTCTGCATCTCGGCTGCCACCGAAATTCCTAATGCTGCCGATATCGAGTTCGAGGCATGTCCGGCTACAAAGGCATCATATTTGCTCTCATCGGGTGAGGGGAAAGGCTTTATGCCTCCGAATTTGCGGTTTGTGTGGAAACGCTTACGGCGTTCGGTAAGTATCTTATGTCCATAGGCTTGGTGACCTACGTCCCAAACAATCTTATCGTGGGGAGTATCGAATACATAATGCAAAGCCACAGTCAGCTCGATGCTGCACAGGCTCGATGCAAAATGACCGGGATTTTGTGAAAGTGAATCAATTATAAATTCCCTGAGCTCGCTGCATAGTTGTGGTAACTCATTCTCGGATAGCTTTCTAAGGTCCGATGGTGAGTCAATGGTATTTAATAGCGGAAATTTATTCTCCTTTGTCATATCTGTTAATATGCGTTATGCAACTTAAATATTTTGCGAATATACAATAATAAATTGAACAGGTTGCTTATTTTTGCAACAAATTAACTATTTGCAGATTTAAGGATGCGTTTAAAAACAGAGGTCTCTTTGCCTATTGGTGTGCTCAATATAACACACTCGGACAATGTGATGTTGCTTGGCTCGTGCTTTGCACATAATATGGGTATGCGCCTTAAAGAGAGCAAGTTCAATGTGGATGTCAACCCTTTCGGCATTCTCTATAACCCGTTGTCTATAGCAGCAGCTCTTAACTCCATTATAGACAAGAAAATTGTAGATGCCTCGTCGCCCGAACTTGTGCAGCATAACGGCAAGTGGCACAGCATGATGCATCATGGCGATTTCTCTTCGTGCAGCAAAGAGACAACAATCTCTATGATAAACGGCCGCATCTCTGTGGCACACGACAGTCTCAGTCATCTGAATCTGTTGATGATTACTTTCGGAACAGCCTATGTCTACCGCAATGCAAGCGATGGCAGGGTGGTGGGTAACTGTCACAGGATGCCTCAAAAGATGTTCGACAGGCAGCTGCTGTCGGTTGATGAGGTGGTAGATGCCATGCTGCCTGTTATAGAACGTTTGTCAGCTCTCTCCCCCTCGCTGAAAATAATGTTTACTGTGAGTCCTATCAGGCATTTGCGCGACGGCGCACACGATAATCAGTTGAGCAAGGCGGTGCTGTTGCTTGCCATAGACAAGTTGTCGCGCCGTTTTCCCGATATTGTTCTCTATTTCCCCTCGTATGAGATCATGCTCGACGAACTGCGCGACTATCGTTTCTATGCCGATGACATGGTGCATCCCTCGATGCTGGCTCAGGAGTATATATGGGAGTGCTTTGCGAACTCATTCTTTACCGCGCAGACAAAGAAAATAAACAGTGAAATAGAAGAGGTTGCCAAGGCGCTTGCGCATCGCCCTAATGATGCCTCGTCGTCCGAGCACCATGCTTTTATAGAGAGACTCCTGTTAAAGATAGAGGCTCTTGCTACAACATATCCATATCTTGACTTTAAAAACGAAATAGAACAATGCAATACACAGTTGGCAGTATAGCTGAAATATTGAAAGCACCCTTGCATGGCTCTTCGCCCCATAGCAGTGTCACCCGTCTGTTGACCGACAGCCGTTCACTGACATTTCCCGAGGAGACACTCTTCTTTGCCATAGTGACAAAGTTCGGCGACGGGCACAAATATATACAGGTGCTCTACGACAGGGGTGTGCGTAATTTCGTGGTCAGCAACTGCGAGGGCATGGAAAAATTCCCCGAAGCCAACTTTATTGAGGTGCCCGATACTGTATCAGCATTGCAGCATCTGGCAGCTGCTCACCGTCAGCTGTTTGATATTCCGGTTGTGGGCATTACGGGCAGCGACGGAAAAACCATTGTTAAGGAGTGGCTTTATCATCTCACAGCTGCCAAATATCACGTCACCCGTTCACCGCGCAGCTACAACTCGCAAATAGGAGTGCCCTTGTCGGTGTGGATGCTTGGTGAAGATACCGAGCTCGGTATCTTTGAGGCTGGAATATCACAGCTCGGTGAGATGAACAGGTTGCAGAGCATAATATCACCCACCATAGGTATTCTTACCAATATAAGCAATGCCCATCAAGAGAATTTCAACTCGCTGCAAGAGAAGTGTGACGAGAAATTGCAGCTCTTCAAGAACTGCGATGTGCTTATATACAATGGAGATAATCCGATACTTGCAAACAGCGTCAACAGGGCAATGTTGGGCTCGCGCGAGATTGCTTGGTCAAAGGTCGATGCCGAGCGTCCGCTCTACATATGTTCAATAGAAAAAGACGAAGCAAGCACTACAATAAGATACCGCTACCTCTCTTTTGAGAACAGCTACAGTATACCTTTCCTCGACGATGCGTCTATCGAAGATTCGATAAACTGCCTTGCTGCAGCTCTTTATCTGATGGTGTCGCCCGATGTGATAGCCGAGCGTATGGAACAGCTCGAGCCTGTTGCAATGCGTTTGGAGGTCAAAGAGGGCAAGAACGGCTGTATGCTCATTAACGACAGCTACAATTCGGATATCGCATCGCTCGACATAGCGCTCGACTTCCTTGAACGCCGATGCGTTACAATGCCACATCTGAAGCATACCCTTATCCTTGGCGATATAAAACAGACCGGCCAGTCGCCGCGTTCGTTATACCGTGTTGTTGCCCAATATATAGGAAAGCGCAGTATCGACAGGCTCATAGGAATAGGTACTGATATAAGCAGTGAAAAGAGCCGTTTCTCGAAATTGGGAATAGAGACATCCTTCTTCCCCGATACTGCATCCTTTATGCGCTCGGGCCTCATCGATACATTTGACAAAGAGGCGATATTGATAAAAGGCTCGCGCTCGCTCCATTTCGAGGAGATTGCCGAGGCTCTTGAAAAGAAGGTACACCAGACAATACTCGAAGTGAACCTCAGTGCGTTACGCGACAATCTTAACCACTATCGCAGCAATCTTAAAAGCGGAGTGAAAACGGTATGTATGGTCAAGGCTTCGGCTTATGGTGCAGGTGCTCTTGAGGTTGCACGTACTTTGCAGGAGTGCAATGTCGACTATCTTGCCGTTGCGGTTGCCGATGAGGGTGCCGAGTTGCGCCGCGAGGGTATTACTACCGGCATAATAGTGATGAATCCCGAGCCGAGCTCTTTTCCCACACTCTTTGCCAATAAACTCGAGCCCGAGGTCTATAGCTTCGGTATGTTGCGTATGCTCATACAGGCAGCAGGCCGCGAGGGAATAACCGATTATCCTGTTCATATAAAGATTGATACAGGTATGCACCGTCTGGGATTCCTTCCCCACGAAATTCCGCAACTTATTGATGAACTGAAACGTCAGCATGCACTTACTCCACGTTCGGTATTCTCACATTTTGCGGGTAGCGACAGCGAACAGTTCGATGATTTCTCGGCCGAGCAGATGCGCCGTTTCAAACAGGCAGCCGATCTGCTGCAAGGGTCGTTCCCCCATCATATCCTCTGTCATATATGCAATAGTGCGGCAGCCGAGCGTTTCGTTGACAGACAATGCGACATGGTGCGATTGGGAATAGGTCTCTATGGAGTCTCTCCTATGGGACACGATGCGTCACTGCATCCCATATCTACATTGAAGACTATAATATTGCAGATACACGAGGTGCCGGCAGATGAGACTGTAGGCTACAGCCGTCGCGGAACACTTGGGCGTAAGTCGCGCATTGCGGCGCTTCCTATCGGATATGCCGACGGACTTAACCGCCGTTTTGGCAACGGCAGGGGATATTGTATGATAGCAGGCCAAAAGGCTCCCTACATCGGCAATATCTGTATGGATGTCTGCATGGTCGATGTCACTGAAATCGACTGCAAAGAGGGTGACGAGGTCGAGATATTCGGAAACCAATTGTCGGTAGAACTCCTTGCCGAGTGGATAGATACAATCCCCTACGAGATTCTGACATCGGTGTCAAATAGAATAAAAAGGGTCTATTTCAGCGATTGATTTCAGCCGGCTGAAATTATTATCGGTATTCTGCAAACAAAAGCACTTTCTGCTTGTTTAATAGATTATACGATAATAAAAACAGCTTAAATTGGATACTGCAAAGTTTAGGAGAGATTTGCTCGAAGTACAACAGGAACTGCAACGCTTTGCGTTCAAACTGACGGCAGACAAGGAAGAGGCGAATGATTTACTGCAGGAAACATCGCTGAAAGCATTGGACAATATGGATAAGTATATGCCCGACACTAATTTTAAAGGGTGGATATATACCATAATGCGCAATATTTTTATAAACAACTATCGCAAGGTTGTGCGCGACCAGACCTTTGTCGACAAGACCGATAATCTGTATCATCTCAATCAGGTTCTCGAACTCGAGAATTTCACCACTGAGAACAACTACGATACAAAAGAGATATATAAAGTGCTCAACTCATTGCCCAAAGAGTACAGAGTGCCTTTTATGATGCATCTATCCGGCTTTAAATACCGCGAAATTGCCGAGAAACTGTCGTTGCCGCTGGGTACGGTGAAAAGCCGTATCTTCTTTACAAGACAGCATCTGCAAACCATATTGAAAGATTTCAGGCATTAGTCTCTCTTGTGCAATGTATAAAATGCACCATCCCGTGCATCTCTTTTCCTCTATTTATATCCTGAATTTGATTTTTTATCACTATCTTCGCATCTTGGATGCGAAACAGATACGAACATTTAAAAAACAGTGAATATGGAAAGTAAATTCATGATATACAATACGCTTACGCGTAAGAAAGAGGTCTTTGAACCTTTGCATGCACCCAATGTGGGCCTGTATGTGTGTGGTCCCACAGTATACGGTGATGCACACTTGGGACACGCACGTCCTGCAATAACATTCGATGTGTTGTTCCGCTATTTGAAGAACCTCGGCTACAAGGTGCGTTATGTGCGCAATATAACAGATGTGGGGCACTTGGAGCACGATGCCGATGAGGGCGAGGACAAGATAGCAAAGAAGGCCCGTCTTGAGCAGCTTGAGCCTATGGAGGTGGTACAATACTACACATTGCGCTACCATAAGGCTATGGAGGCTCTTAATGTATTGCCTCCAAGCATTGAGCCACATGCATCGGGCCATATTATCGAGCAGATTCAGCTGGTAAAGGAGATTCTCGACAACGGTTATGCTTATGAGAGCGAAGGCTCGGTATATTTCGATGTAGCAAAATATGACAAGACACATCACTATGGTGTGCTTTCGGGACGTAACCTTGACGATGTCCTTAACACGACCCGTGAACTTGATGGACAGAACGAGAAGCGCAACCCGGCCGACTTTGCCCTATGGAAGTGTGCGCAACCCCAGCACATTATGCGTTGGCCTTCGCCTTGGAGTGACGGATTTCCCGGATGGCACTGCGAGTGTACTGCAATGGGACGCAAGTATCTTGGCGAGCAGTTCGATATCCATGGCGGTGGTATGGACCTCATCTTCCCTCACCACGAGTGTGAGATAGCACAGGGAGTTGCTGCAATGGGACACCCCGTAGTGAAATATTGGATGCACAATAACATGATTACCATCAACGGACAGAAGATGGGCAAGTCGTATAACAACTTCATCAACCTTAGCGAATTCTTCGCAGGCTCGCACCCCTTGTTGCAGCAGGCCTATTCTCCAATGACAATCCGTTTCTTCATACTGCAGGCCCATTACCGCAGTACTGTAGACTTCGGAAACGAGGCTTTGCAGGCTGCCGAGAAGGGATTGCAGCGTCTTATGGATGCATGGAATACATTGGCAACGGTAACAGCATCGGCCACTACATCGTGTGTCGAGGTTACAGGCTTGCGCTCTAAGTGCTACGATGCAATGAACGATGACATGAACACCGCACAGGTTATATCCCATCTCTTTGATGCTTCGCGCATAATAAACCAGTTGGCCGACAAGAAAGCTACAATCAGTGCAGCCGACTTGGACGAACTGAAAGAGGTGTTCAGCATCTTCGCATTCGATATTCTCGGTCTGAAAGAGGAGAAGGGTTCGAACAGCGCACGCGAAGAGGCTTATGGCAAAGTGGTGGATATGCTGCTCGAGCAGCGTCAGGCAGCCAAGGCAGCCAAGGATTGGGCTACCAGCGACAAGATACGTAACGAGTTGCAGGCATTGGGCTTCGAGGTCAAGGACGGCAAAGAGGGCGCTACTTGGAAACTGAACCGATAGTATTATGCGAAATAACCTTGTAATATTCATTATTTCCTTGGCAATGCTTGTTTCGTGTGCAGGCAGCTCGGCAAAGCAATCGACTCCGCAAGAGAGTGTACCTGTCAAGGTAGAAGTGCCTCAGTTCAACAAAGACAGCGCATATAACTTCGTGGCAGAGCAGGTCGCTTTCGGTCCGCGTGTGCCCAACAGCGAGGCTCACCGCGCATGCTCCGAATGGCTCGCCAATAAGCTGCGCAGCTATGGTGCCGAAGTTGTGATGCAGCGTATGAACCTCACTGCATACAACGGGACAAAACTTGATGCGTGCAATATAATTGCACAGTTCCAGCCACAAAAGAAAAAACGTGTGTTGTTGTGTGCCCATTGGGATAGCCGTCCATGGGCCGATGCCGACCCCGACCCTTTGAATCATCACAAGCCCATACTTGGCGCAAACGATGGCGGTAGTGGCGTGGGTGTGCTTCTTGAGGTTGCACGAGTGTTGTCGGCAACTCCCACCGAGATAGGTGTCGACATAATACTTTTTGATGCCGAGGACTACGGTACTCATGCAAGCGAAACGGTTACATACGAGAACTCATGGGCGCTGGGCTCGCAATATTGGTCGCGTATGCCCCATAAAGAGAACTACAATGCCCGTTACGGAATATTGCTCGACATAGTGGGTGCGCCGCAGTCGACCTTCCTGCGCGAGAGCATTTCGGACCATTATGCCTCTTCTATTGTAGACAAGGTGTGGAAGCATGCGGCAAAACTGGGCTATGCCTCTACATTTGTCGATAAAGAGGGTGGTTATGTGACCGATGACCATCTCTACATCAATGGCTTTACAGGTATTCCCTGCATCGACATCATCAATTATGACACAGACAGCAACAACGGTTTCGGCGCCTATTGGCACACTGTGAAGGACGACATGTCGTGGATTTCGGCCGAGACGCTTGGAATAGTGGGACAGACTGTGCTGTCTGTCATTTATAACGAGAAATAATCTTATATGAACAGTATAAAGGAGAAACAGGATGAGATAATAGAGGAGTTCTCTTCATTCGACGATTGGATGGACAGATACCAGCTGCTCATAGACATGGGCAGTGAGCAGGCTCCTCTTGAAGATGAGTATAAAACCGAGAGTAACCTTATCGAGGGCTGTCAGAGCCGTGTGTGGCTGCAGGCCGACCTTGTTGACGGCAAGGTGTTCTACCGCGCCGAGAGCGATGCTCTTATCGTCAAGGGAATCGTGTCGCTCTTGTTGAGAGTCTATTCGGGACACACTCCCCAAGAGATACTGGAGAGTGAGCCCTATTTTGTCGAGGCAATAGGCTTGCGCGAGCACCTTTCGCCTACACGCAGCAACGGACTGGTTGCTATGATAAAGCAGATGAAACTTTATGCTCTTGCATTTAAAACTAAAATGGATAAATGATGAAGAAGATTGTATATAAGACAGTGGGTACATGCTCACAGGTTATTGAGGTGTCGGGTGAGAATGGCTGTGTCGTTGATGTACGTTTCTATGGCGGATGCAACGGTAATCTGCAGGGTATAAGCTCTCTTGTTAGAGGCATGAGATACGAGGATGTGCTGGAGCGCCTTAATGGTATCAGCTGCAACGGAAAGCCCACATCGTGCCCCGACCAGTTGTGCCGTGCCATTGAGCAGTTGATGAAGGAGTGATTCTTACGGCAGGCGGTATAGGCTATAGCCTTGCTGTTGTCATATAACACAAGAGGCATGCAATTTTAAAATTGCATGCCTCTTGTGTTATGTAAGAGAGAATTACTTCATGTTCTTTACAATTTCGTAGGTGTCGCTTGCAATCATAAGCTCCTCATCGGTAGGTATAAGAAGTACCTTAACCTTAGATTCGGGAGTAGAGAGCATGCACTCCTCACCGCGCATCTTTGCATTCAACTCTTTGTCGAGCTCAACACCAAGGAATTCGAGACCTTCGAGTGATGCCTCGCGGATACCACCCTGATTCTCACCTACACCACCGGCGAAGGCAATTACATCAACGCCACCCATTGCTGCTGCGTATGCACCGATGTACTTCTTTATGCGGTAAGCATACATTGTATTTGCAAGAATTGCACGCTTGTTGCCTTCGTTGGCTGCAGCGTCAACCTCGCGCATGTCCATTGATATGCCTGATACTGCAGCAACACCCGACTTTTTGTTCAACAGGTCGGACAGACCGTGTGTGTCAAGGCCTAATTTATCCATGATGAAAGGAATTGCACCGGCATCGATGTCGCCGCTGCGTGTACCCATCATAAGGCCTTCAAGTGGAGTCAAGCCCATCGAGGTATCCATGCTCTTGCCATCCTTCACTGCGCTTATAGAACCACCGTTACCGATGTGGCATGTGATGATGCGGCTGCCTTCTGCTTCCATACCTGTGATTTCGAGAACACGCTTTGTTACATAGCGATGCGATGTTCCGTGGAAACCGTAGCGGCGTACACCATACTGCTCGTATAACTCGTAGGGAACAGCATACATATATGCGTAGTCGGGCATTGTTTGGTGGAATGCTGTGTCGAATACTCCTACCTGAGGCATTTCGGGAGCAATTGCCTTAACTGCGTCCACACCCTTCATGTTTGCAGGGTTGTGCAAGGGGGCAAGGTCGTTGCATGCTACAAAGTCGCGGAGCACTTCATCGGTAAGCAGTGTCGATGCGCTGAACTTCTCGCCACCATGAACCATACGGTGACCTACAGCGTCAATCTCGGAAATAGATTTAACCACACCATATTTTTCACTTGTGAGCACATCGATGATAAGACGTACACCTGTTGTATGCTCGGGAATAGCAGTCTTTATAGTCTCCTTCTCGCCGTTGGGAAGGTTGAATTTAAGGAATGAATCCTCAAGGCCTATCTTTTCGATACCTCCCTTTGCGAGTACCTCTTTAGTCTCAATGTTGAACAGCTGGTACTTGATAGATGAGCTACCGCAGTTCAATACCAATATCTTCATGTCAGTAATGTTTATTTTGTTCTTTTATGAGAATACTCTTTATCGGCATGCCGATAAAGAGTATCTGTTTTTATGTTTATTTCTTAGCTGCAATAGCTTGGTTGGCTGTTATTGCAATCATCATATAGACATCCTCTACCGAGCAACCGCGTGAAAGGTCGTTCACAGGACGTGCAATACCTTGGAGTACGGGGCCGATAGCCTCGGCACCACCCAAGCGCTGAACGAGCTTGTAACCGATGTTGCCTGCGCCAAGGTCGGGGAATACCAATACATTGGCCTTGCCTGCCACTGTTGAGCCGGGAGCCTTGCTTGCACCTACGAAGGGTACCAATGCTGCATCGGCCTGAAGTTCGCCGTCGAGGTCCAATGTGGGAGCGAGTTCATGTGCAAGTCTTGTTGCCTCGGTAACTTTCTCAACCATCTCGTGCTTAGCCGAGCCTTTTGTCGAGAAACTGAGCATTGCAACGCGGGGCTGCTCAATGCCTGCAAGAGCCTTCGCTGTCTGTGCAGTACATACTGCAATCTGTGAAAGCTGGTTGGCATCGGGGTTGGGTGTTACAGCAACGTCAGCAAAGAACAATACACCCTCTTCGCCATATTCTTTAGCATTTGTAATCATCATCATGGCACCCGATACGCATGTGATACCCGGTGTGGTCTTGATAATCTGCAATGCGGGACGCAGTACGTTGCCAGTTGTGTTCTCGGCACCTGCAACCTGACCATCGGCATCACCTGCCTTTATGATGAGGCAACCAAGATACAAGGGGTTGCATACAAGTTTCTGGGCATCCTCCATTGTGAGGCCTTTCGCCTTACGCAACTCATAAAGCAGGTTGGCATATTTCTCGGCATCGGGGTTGTCCATAGGGTCGATGATAGTAGCTTTCTCGATGTTGCTAAGACCGAACTTCTGGGCCAAAGCGGCTATCTCGGCTTTGTTACCCAAAATGATAAGGTCGGCAATGCCATCGGCAATAGCTTTGTCGGCTGCTTTGAGTGTACGCTCCTCGGTACCTTCGGGGAGAACAATGCGCTGTCTCTCTTGACAAGCACGTTCGATAAGATTCTTTATAACATCCATGGTATTATAATTTTATTAATGTTGTATTCTTTTCAACATGTCTGTGGGATGTTATCTCGCAGGCATATCTTGCAGTACTGCAAAAATACAATAAACTCATGAGAAAAAGGCAGGATTTTGAGAAATAATGTACTTCTTTAGCAGATTGTTTTCATTAGTATGGATTATATCATATATTGCGGTGATGCCATTGATGTTCTATAAATGAGTCAATCCCCATCGAATTGTTCGATGGGGATTGATTGCTCTTTCAGATATCTTGTCAATACTCTTTTCCTTTGCTGACCTTTATCATTCTTGTTTCTACTTCCAACTGCTCGTCATAGGCGCGTCTGCTGTCGAGCCAGTCCGAGAAATCACGAAGACTCATTTCACGTTCCAAATCGTTGTGAATGAAACTCTTGGGCGAGAATACTATATGAACGAAGTTTATTTCGTCTTTTTCGTCACAACTCATGTGGTAAGTATTGTTCTCTACTTCGAATAGTGTGTAGTCCTCTCCTTTTTTCACCCAAAAAGGTTCGTCCTCCTCTCCAATATATGGTAACATGCAAATGACGTTATCTGTTGTCTCAAAGAAAATTGCCAAAAAACCGGCCTTTGGTGAACGGAATTGCATATAGAACTTGTCCCCAGCCCTAAAGGTGTCATCTTCGAAACGTGGTTCTGTACCATTTCGTAGTACGCGTGCCTTGAAAGCAGTTGGTGCATATTCTAATGGCTGTGCATAGAACGAAACGCTTATCTCAATAGAAGAGAGATTGTCGGCATATATCGGGTCGCTAATCTGTGGCTCTTTAATGTGTCGAAGGAATTTGCCTTTTACGTGGAAACGCGATACATGTGCGAACCATTCATTGGAATTTGTCATCTCTAAACGGCTCTCCGATGTGATTGTTGTACCTAACTTTTCGGCAATGGCACATTGTATGGCATATTCCACACCCAAAACTCGTGCCTCGGCATGTGAGACGTGTGCTTCGTACACATACCGGTAAGTACCCTCGCACTTAACCTTTCCATTCTTTCCATATATAGGAAGAACCGGGATTGAGAGTAACATAACGGCTGTCAATAGAATAAAGCTGTGTCGCATTTGTCTTTAGAATTTATATCCGATGGTGGCAAATATACAACTTCCGTAATCACAATTTAATGAATAACAACCAAAAACTCCTACGACAAGATGATTTAACTCAAATGCTAAGTCAGTAGTTATACCCAAAAGGCTTTCATGATAGTCTGCATATACCAATGATGCACCTATTTTAGGGAAAAAAAGTTTTTTGTGCCCTATGCCTATTTTATATCCCAGAAGTAAAGGGATATATAACTCTTCATAATCCATATCTGTTAAGAATAAAACAGTTGGTGAAAATGAGAATTTCCCATATTTGTTAAATGGAATATTTGCTTGCGCCATAACACCGTATGAAAATATTGTTTCAACAGAATTTTTATTATAAAAATTATAAACATAATCATCACTTTTAACATCCATACCTCCAATACCTGCTCTTACATTATATGTTACTTGTGCACTTGCACCAATTGCCATAATGGTAAATACCATTAATATAAATACTCTTTTCATAGTGATTGGTTTATTAGAATTTCATATTTCTCCAGTTCTCTTTTATTGTGGCCGATACGGTTACAGATGGTGTCTGTTTTTTGCTCTTTGCAATAACCGACTTTTTCATTACGTTTTTCTTTACATAATCGTAGAGTTCGCCATAGGTTACGTCGCCACCGGTTTCGCGAATCTTCTTCATAAGGTAGTACGAGAAGAGTCCGTGAGCTTGCTCCTCGAACGAGAGTGCGGTCTCTGTCTCGGATGTCGCAGTCAGCACTACGACATTGCCGGTTGCAACTTCGTTCTTTACTTCGCGCACTATACCGCGATGCTCTTCGTTGGTCGCGGCTATGTCATCGCGGTCGTTTCCACTGAAACAGGCATCTACAAGTACCAATACATTATTGGTGGTAAGTTCTCCTAGCTCGGTGTATAGCTCTTTAAGGCTGAATCCATTGTTTACATCATTAATACTTACATCGGATGGTATTAGTTTGCAGTTGCCCTTCTCATCTGCCATGCCATGTCCTGCATAGTATACAAGGAAATTGGCCTCTTTTCCGTAAGCTTCTGCAACTATTTTAAGCCAATCAATCTGCCTTTTTATATCAAGGTATTTTGCGTTTTTTACAAAGCGGACATTGCTTTTGGGAAGTCTGAGTGTACGAAGACAGTAGTTGTTGAATGTGACTCCATCCTGCAGGGCATATTTAACGTCGGGGGTATCTTGGTTGCTATATTTCTCATTGGCTATAATCAGACAGAATGTGTTTTCCCTCTCACCTCTTCCCATTGGAATCTGGGTGTCAATATCTGATGTTCCGGGGGTGATTGCAGCAGTCTCAAACGTGACAGTCTGTTCGCTTATTCTATTTTCGCTTTCATTCGTTTGGTCTGAGTATGCCGATAAATCGATACCAACCATAGGGTCTATAGGCTGTTGTGTGCCACCGGCTTGTGGGTAAACAGCAAGTCCTGCTATAAGGTCGGCCTCATTTATGGTTGAGGGCATTGTAAAGTTTGGTATATGTTTCTTGTTGAATGCCTTTTTTCCTATATGTTCTATGGTGTTGGGGATATAGATGTCGCTGAGTTCTACAAACTGGTAGAAACAGTACGGAGCTATCTCTGTTACGCCCGGCTCTATAGCTATTGTATGAGTCTTATATCTGGAGGCCTCTACATATAGGTCTACACAGTCAACATTGTGTTTTATACCTTTTTTATCCTTTACCTCGGATGGTATTACAACACGTGCACACTCGTTGTTGAAAGCTACAATCCTGGTTTTGCCTTTTTTTGTTTTGCATTTGAACTCTACACCTTTATATGTGTATTTGAAACTTTGTGCCAGAACGCCTGTAGTGCTTAGCATTGCGAATAGCATAAATATAATAATGCTATTGGGGATACCTTTTTTTGCTCTGTTCATATTACTTATATTGATTGGTACAGTTAAAAGGGTAAGGGACTGCACAAATCATGGAGTAAAAAAAGAAGCGCAGACCCACTATACTCTGACACAAGTCTGCGACAACCCCAACAACCTATAGTGAATCTACGCATGTAGCACAGACTCAATGGTTGTTGGTATTTGCAAAAAAACTCTTATCGAGGTCGCAGTTCGTGTCAGAGATTAAGCAAATAAAAAATATGTCGGCATCTGTAATAGACACCGACACAAAGTTCGTAAAATTTTATGAGATATTAAAACTTTTGTAATGTTATTTAACAGTTGATGTCGACTGTTAAATTGTAGTTTTACTTATATAGGGAACCAAATAAATACAGCAACATCCCACAAAGCGTGTGATATTATTATTGCTCCGAATCTATTTGGGAAGAAACGGTACAGGAGTCCCCATACGAAGCCGGCAACAAGGGCTGCCATAGTGAGCATGAAGTTGCACGAGCCTGCATGTACAAGCGCGTATATGGCAGTAGTTACAATGAATCCGATATTGGGATTCCAACGTGCTGCAAAGGTTTTTTGAATATATCCGCGCCAAAAAATCTCCTCGGCAGGTCCTATAAGGAACAGCATTAGCGCAGTCAGTAGCCATGCCGATTCGCCATCCTTCATGCTGTATATAAGATCTACCTGTGGACGGGCAAAGTTGAACATAATCTGTGACAGCTTGTCGCCTATCCAGAATATAGACCATAGCGCAACGGCTATTACTACTCCCAATATGATGTTTGATGCATCTATGCGCACCTGTTTCCACCATCCGGGATTGAAGATGGTTGCCAAAGCCGACAGGGTGCATGCCGATGCTGTCATCATCCACCAGAAGTTTACATATGGTGCAGTTGCAGGGCTGAACATTATTGTCCACAGTGCAGTTGCAATAAGGAGTGTGATTATGGCTCTTTTCATAGGAACAGTTTGTCGATAAAGAGTGACAGTGTCAACAGCATGCTGAACGCAAGCTGCAGCTTGGCGGTGTTTTCATCTACTCCGTATAGCTCTTTGGCATCTTTCTTAAGAAAAGCCATCACCTTGCGTACATTGTCCATTGCGGGTTTCAGTGCGGGGATTATAAGCAGCGACAATAGCGGGAATTTACCCATTGCAATGCCGCCTGCAACCCAAATGAATGGCACTATAACCTCAAGGCAGTAGAGATATGCCGAGACCTTTTCGCCTGCAAGCATCGCGAATGTCTTTATTCCTGCGCGTTTGTCGGGTACAATGTCGCGTGTGTTGTTTACATGAAGAATACCTACAGTGATGAGTCCGATAGGCAAAGCCAACCACAAGGCACTTGTGCCAATCTCTCCGGTTGCTACATATGTGGTACCTAAGATAGGCAACACCGAGTAGGTGAGGAAAATATCAACATCGCCAAGGGCGTGATATTTGAGCCAAGGGTATAGAACGGTGAGCAGCGCCCCGGCAATTCCAAAATAGAGCGTGGGCAGTCCGGTGCACGCTACCAATATGATACCCGATACCACTGCAACTGTCATCAATGCAATAGCAAGGCTCTTTATTTCGCAAGGCTTGAACTCTCCACTTGTGATAGACATTCCGCCTATGGTGTCTTCTCTGTCAACTCCTTTCTTGAAATCGTAGTAGTCGCTCCATGTGTTTCCGGCTGCATGAAAGACGATGATGTTGATAAGTGTCCATATTCCTATGCCCCAATTAATGCTTTCGCCTGTCCAGAAGAGATAGGCCAGTGTTGTAACTATAGGCATTGAAGATGCGGGGAACGACCATGGACGGGTTGCAAAAAACCATGATTTAAAGTTATGTCTGTTCATATTTGTTATATGTTGGTTATATTTATGCAAAGGTATAACAAACAAGTGAATAAGTTAGGTCTAATAAAAAAAATAAGAGAAAATTATCTCAAATATTCTTGTTCCCCGGTGTCTCCTATGTCTGATGCAATATGCTGTGCGAAATATTGGGACAAAGTTTATGTTCTGCGTCGGGTTTTTAGTATATTCGCACAGAATAAAACCATACTGATACTAAAAAGGGAATCCATGAAACGTGTGATATATTTTTTGTTGCTCTCTTTTCTGTTCTCGTGTAATCAACCCCCGCAGAAGAGTCCCGGTGAGGTTGCAGTGCAGCTATTCACTGCTATAACATCGGGCGACAATCTGTTTGTAAAAGAGAATATCTATATCTCCGATGAGGTGCAGCGCGAGGTCTTTGAGAATACGATTGATATTGCGGTGAACTCCAAGCAGTATAAGGATAAAACCGCAGGGTTTATACCTTCGTATACAATAGAGAGGGAGGTTGTCAACGAAGACAATGCCGAGGTTGTGATAAGCGGTATAGGTCCGTTGGGACAGAAAATGGTCATTACGGTGAAACTGCTGCTCATCGATGGTGCGTGGAAAGTGGATGGCGACCACGGTGTGTGGCATTGATTCTACCATTCATTGTTCTCTTTCCATTGGGCAACTAATATACTATTATATCAGCCGTGGGTTGGAGCATGCTCCAACCTACGGCTGATATAATGATACTTGCTTATGCTTATCCTTTAAGGAGTGCAATGAGCTCGTTTATGTTAAGGCTCTTTTGTTCGCCGCTGTTCATGTTCTTTACTGTAATGGTACCCTCGTTCATCTCGCTCTCGCCAATGATGGCAACATAGGGGATATTATGGCTGTTGGCATATCCCATCTGCTTTTTCATCTTGTCGCTACTGGGGTATAGCTCGGCCGATATTCCTTCGGTACGAATCTGTGAAATAAGCTGCAATGAGTGTAGTGTCTCCTTCTCGCCAAAGTTTACAAACATAATCTGTGTGGTTATGATTGACTCTTGGGGGTAAAGCTCCAGCTGGTTCATTACATCGTATATACGGTCGGCACCGAATGATATTCCCACTCCCGACATGCCGTCAAGACCGAATACACCTGTGAGGTTATCGTAGCGTCCACCACCGCTTATGCTGCCTATTGCTACATCAAGCGCTTTTACTTCGAGTATGGCTCCTGTGTAGTAGTTGAGGCCTCGTGCAAGTGTAAGGTCGAGTTCTACTGTGCTCTTGATGCCTGTTGCAGCTACGGTCTTTAGAATGAAATCTGTCTCTTCAACACCCTTCTCGCCAATGGCATTGCCCTGCAGCACTGTTGCTATGGTTGCGAGCTTCTCGTTGTTGTCGCCCTGTGACTGCAATATGGGCAACAGTTTGTCTATAGCCTCGTCCTTGATACCTTTCTGTTTGAGCTCGTTTACCACACCGTCGAGTCCTATCTTGTCGAGCTTGTCGATGGCAACGGTAATGTCAATAATCTTGTCGGGCTCGCCTATAGCCTCGGCAATGCCTGCAAGAATCTTGCGGTTGTTCAGTTTTATGGCTACACGGATGTTCAGCTTGCCGAATACATGGTCAATGAGCTGTATGAGCTCCACCTCGTTCATCAGTGAGTTGTTGCCGATTACATCGGCATCACACTGGTAGAACTCGCGGTAACGTCCTTTCTGCGGACGGTCGGCACGCCACACGGGCTGAATCTGGTAACGCTTGAAGGGGAAAGTCAATTCATCGCGGTGCATCACTACATAGCGTGCAAAGGGGACGGTAAGGTCGTATCTGAGTCCTTTCTCGCAGAATTTGGATGCGAGCTTGGCCGCATTTCGGCTCAACAGCTCTTCGTCGGTGAGGTTGCTGAAATAGTCGCCCGAGTTCTGAATCTTGAACAACAGTTTGTCGCCCTCTTCGCCATATTTACCCATCAGTGTCGACAGGTTCTCCATTGCCGGTGTCTCAATCTGCTGGAAACCGAAAAGATGGAATGCGTTGCGTATTGTATTGAATATATAGTTTCGTTTCGACATCTCAATGGGTGAGAAGTCGCGTGTTCCCTTTGGTATCGATGGTTTTGCTGCCATTTTATTCTGTTTTTTATTGTTTTAGTCGCGTCGACCTAAATAAATCATTATGTAATAAATAAGTGTTGCCAATGAAGAGAGCGCTGCTACTACATAGGTGTATGCTGCCGAACGCAGGGCGCTGCTTGCGGCCGAGTGGTTGCTGTAGTTTGTAATGCCTGCCGATGATAGCCATTTCAGCGCACGCTTGCTTGCGTCAATCTCAACAGGAAGTGTTACGAAACTGAACAGCGTTGTCATTGCAAACAGTACAATGCCGGCCAATAATATTCCGGGGAACGACTGTACTGTAAGAATACCTATGAGTAGAATCCATGTCATCCAGCTTGATGCGAATGATACTACCGGTACCAGCTTCGAGCGCATTGTCAACGGTGCATAAGCCATGGCGTGTTGAACGGCATGTCCGCACTCGTGTGCGGCAACAGCTGCTGCTGCGACGCTCGACGAACGGTATACGCCCTCGCTAAGGTTGATGGTCTTGTCGGTGGGGTTATAATGGTCGGTGAGCTGTCCGGGAGTGCTTGTCACTGTTACATCATAAATGCCATTGTCGTGCAGCATTTTTATTGCGACATCGCGTCCGGTCATTCCGTTGCCAAGCGGCATCTGTGAGAATCTCTTGAATTTGCTCTGCAAGTTCCACTGTACAATGTAGCTTACGATGGCGATTGCTGCAAACAGTATCAGGTACGAGTAGTCGTATCCTACCGAACCGTTGCTGTATGTGGCATATCCCGAAGATACTTGCAGAAATGTTCCTAAAATTGATAAGATGTTCATTTTATATTGTATTGCTTTTTATTATAAAACGTGCCGATAACCATAAGGGTTGCCCGACACGTTTGTTTTTTTGTTATGTTGCTTGCACTCTATCAGATGTTGCGAGTGATGGTCTGTTCGCGATCGGGACCTATTGAAACATATTTTACAGGTACTCCTAACTGCTCCTCAAGGAACTTGATGTAGTCAATGAACTCCTGTGGCAAGTCCTCTTCTCTTGTGATTTTTGTGAGGTCGCACTGCCATCCCTTAAGTTCGGTGTAGACGGGCTCCACATCTGTGATGTCATAGGGAAGGTGCTTAATCTCCTCGCCGTTCTTCTTGTATGCCACACATGCCTTGATTGTGGGGAATGTGTCGAGAACGTCACTCTTCATAAGTATAAGGTGTGTGACACCGTTTACCATGATGGTGTACTTGAGAATTACAAGGTCAATCCAACCGCAACGGCGCTCACGGCCTGTTACAGCACCATATTCGTGACCTCTGTCGCGCATCTCCCTGCCATCCTCGTCGAACAACTCTGTGGGGAAGGGGCCCGAACCGACACGTGTACAGTAGGCCTTGATGATACCGTATACGTTGCCAATTCTGTTGGGTGCTATTCCTAAGCCTGTACATGCACCGGCACATACTGTGTTCGATGATGTTACGAAGGGGTAGCTTCCGAAGTCGATGTCGAGCATACTGCCTTGTGCTCCTTCGCCAAGGACGCTCTTGCCCTCGTTCATAAGGTCGTTCACCATCTGCTCGCTGTCTATCAGACGGAACTCCTTGAGATATTCTATACCTTTGAGCCATGTTGCCTCAACTTCGTCGAGTTGGTAGCTGAATTTCATGTCTTTCAGTATCTGCTCGTGACGTGCCTTGGCCTGTGCATATTTTGCTTCGAAGTTCTCGAGTATGTCACCTACGCGCAATCCGTTACGGCTAATCTTGTCGGTGTATGTGGGGCCGATACCTTTTCCTGTAGTACCTACCTTGGCGTCGCCTTTGGCAGCCTCGTATGCTGCATCAAGAATGCGTCCTGTAGGGAGTATAAGGTGTGCCTTTTTCGAGATGTAGAGGTTCTTCTTAAGGTCGTAGCCGGCTTTCTCAAGCTCCACTGCCTCGCTCATGAAGAGAGCGGGGTCAAGAACTACTCCGTTTCCTATGATGTTTATCTGGTTGCCATGAAATATTCCCGAAGGGATGGAACGCAATACAAACTTCTTGCCACCGAATTCCAGCGTGTGTCCTGCATTGGGACCTCCTTGGAAACGTGCCACAACATCGTATTTGGGTGTAAGTACGTCAACAATCTTTCCTTTACCCTCGTCGCCCCATTGTAGACCTAATAGTACGTCAATGTTCTTTTTCATATTGTATCTTTTTATTCTTCCTGAATTATTGTTTGCCACTCTTCTGCTTGCGTCGTCTTATGGTGCGCATACATTTGTCGCATAGTCCGTAGACGTAGAGCGAGTAGTGTGTGAGATGAAATTTCTTTATACTGTTGCTTATATTATCCTTCAGCTTTATGTTCTTTATCTCAGTTACCTTGTTGCATTGTGTGCATACGGCATAACTCTTCTCGTAACCATAGCATCTCTCATATTTCGACTCGCTGCCGAACTGGTGGTGTATCACCAGATTTGCGTTTGTCAACAATGCTATTGTGTTATACACAGTGGCACGACTTACCCTGAATTTCTTCTTCTCTTCGAGATATGTAAGCAGTGTCTCTATGTCGAAACATCCTTCAATGGAGTATATTGCACTTAGAATAGCGTTACGCTCGGGGGTGTTACGCAGTTTGTTGCTTTTAAGGTAATCGGCAAACAACTGTTTTACAGTCTCTTCTATCTTAGTGCTGTCCATCGGGCTTGTCTGTTACAAAGTTATCTCTTTTTTTATAAATAATATATGCAGTGTGTAGGTTTTTATTGAAATTTATCTAAAAAAGTGTTTTATGTTACCGTAGTGCATTGCAATGGGGTGGTTACGCTCAGTGTCGTTGTCGATATATTTTGACACGGCATTGTAGGCACATCTCTGTATCACGCTGCTGCAGTTGTCGGCAGCCAACACCTTGTCGGCAGCCTGTAAGAAATTCTTCTCTTCATCCTCGCTCAATGTTACGCCTCTCCGCAGCAGGTGCGATAGGGTCATGTACCCGCAGTAGAGGCTTAGCATTGCGCTCTCTTTCAAGCATTCGGTAGCAAGTGTTGCAGCACCGGGGATATTGCATAGCAGATTCATCGACAGGTGGTCGGCAAGTTCGGTGTACGAAACGGTGTCAATCCATTTCCTTGCATCTTCGGCTGTAAATTCATCTGCCGGCATAATGAATATTGCAAGTATGCGGCACTCGCGTATGTTCTCTCTCCATAGTGCCAAAGAGAGTTCCCTGTTCTGCTCGTATTCCGATGCTATACTCTTTATTCTGGGTATCTCAACTCCGAAATTTATTTTGTAGTCGAGTCCCTGCCTGCGCTGCAGCGTCGATACCACTCCATTCATCGACAGGCGCAGACTCTTTTTTATGTCGAGTATTGTGCTGTGTATGTCCATTGTTCCTTTGGGCTGCAATCTCTACTTCCCGTTGTTCCTTTTACGGTAGCTGTTTGGTGTCTCTCCCATAATGCGGTAGAACGAAGCGTAGAAAGATTGTCTGTTTGCAAATCCCACCGAGTCGCCAATCTCTTCGATTGTCATGTTGGCATATCTCTTGTCTTTCATGCGGTGAAGTGCCTCTTTGATACGATACTCGTTAACAAGGCACGAGAAGTTGGTGTTGAATCTTGAGTTTATAACCGCCGAGATATATCTGGTATTGGTCTTAAGCTCAACAGCCAATCCTTTTGCTGAAATATCCTTGTCGCGATACTTCTTTTCAACAACAATTATGTTTAGAATCTTATCGTACAATTCATCTGCCAACTCTGCTCTTATGAGCGAACGGTATGCTGCGTTTTTCTCTTTTTTCTCCTTTATGTTGTAAGGGGTATTGTTACTTTTTTCAGTCATTTTTTTTGTTATTTTCCAATGTTGCCCAAATATACGATAATATTTTACAATATCTGCATTTGTTAAGAGAAAAATAACATTCTTATAGCTGTAGAACTGCTTTATTTGGCTGTGCAGCGGCGATAAATGTCAGAAATCTCGTTTCTGTCGTGTCCTAAACCGATAGCTTTGTCGAGTAGCGCACGTGCCTGCTGTCTCTTTCCTTCGGCGAGCATCAACTGTGCTGCAGTTACTAAATATGTCGTATTTTCGGGTGCAAGTTCAATGGCTTTTTCTATGTCCATGAGTGCGAGCGATGTCTGGCCTTCGCTCATTTCAATGTTGCATCGTGCATAGTAATATTCGCCGTTTTCGGGCTCGTCGTCTATCAGCAGTCCAACGAGCATAAGCGCGTCATTGACTCTCTTTGCCTTGTGGTATAAGAGAGCCAGTGAGAGCCGTGCCTTGTTGTTGCGTGGCTCAACCGAAAGCAGTGTATTGTAGTCGCTGTAGGCTTTCTGGTACTCCTCTTTTGCACCATAGATGTATGCTCTCATGAAGAGTGCGTGAGCGTTGCGTGGCTCAATTTGTAGAATCCTGTTGTAGTCGGCCAAAGCGCCGTCGTTGTTGTCGCTCTCAATGAACACTCGGGCGCGTTGTTGCAGTATGGATATCGAATTGGGGTTTATCTCAAGAGCCTGTGTATACGACTTTATTGCATCTGCGCTGTTGCCTGTAACCCATTGTGCAAAAGCCATGTTGCTGTAGGCATACTCGTTCATACTATTCTCGGGTTCAAGGGCAATTGCTTTTTGGAAACAGCCGATGGCCTGTGTGTAGTGCTTGTCTTCGATATTTTGTGCACCTTGTGCAAACAACCGATCATACTCCTGTGCCAATATGCCTGTGGCACAACATATTATGGATAGTATCGCTAATATACGTTTCATCTCTTTTTGTTTTGTTGCGAAGATAACTATTTTGTGTGGTAATATCTTGTTTGTGGCTTAAGTTTTAAGTGTTTATAACAGTTGCCGGTGGTTGTCCTTTGCGATAAATAGAACTGTTTGTCAGAATTACAATGTCTGCAATAGGCAAATGAGACCTGTTTCGTATTGCACTTTCGAAAAATAGTGAAAATAAGTTTCGTATTTTTGTAAAAGATGTGCTATCTTCGCAGTCGAAAATCTCAATTATCGGTAGATTTTGAGTTTCTGCTCTCGTAGTTCAATGGATAGAATGTGGCTCTCCTAAAGCTAAGATACGAGTTCGATTCTCGTCGGGAGTACAACAATCGGGCAACCTTAGTTGCCCGATTGTTGTATATATGAAACAGATTTTCTATTTGACAATAGATTATAGGATTCTTTCATCAGTCAACATGGTTCTGTAAAATTCTGCTTTCTTCTCCGGTGTTAACGGATAGGCCTTTGATGATGAAGGCATGTGTAGAACTCTACAACGCCCTCTTTGTTGAATCGTTTCTCGCCTTTTATTTCAAATGATGCTTGTTTCAAAAAATATTGTTCCCTGCGCTTTGCGTGGGGAACAATATTATGAAATATATATCAATTACTTTACAAGCACCTTTTTGCCATTGATGATGTAAATGCCGTTTGTGGGATTTTCAACTGCGCCGCCATTGAGGTTGTAAATAGTTTTTGTATTTCCATTCTCGCCTTTTATATCGTCAAACACATTCTCAATACCGGTAAAGTCCATCTCCTTGATATCAAAATAGCTCCAAGGCGATGTCTTGGCGTAAGAATCCTTACTACCAACAGGTACATACAAACAAGCATTATTATAGGCTGTTTCGCTGAATATAGTTTCACTTGCAGAAATTGCCTCCTTTAAACCAATCTTTATTTCAAAGATATTATTGGAGCCATAGAACGCATAATCTCCAATGCTTGTTATGCTATTGCCTATTACAATGCTTGTAAGTCCGTGGCAAAAACTGAACGCCCAATCTCCAATGCTTGTTATGCTGTTGGGGATTTCAATGCTTGTAAGTCCGGTGCATTCACTGAACGCAAAATTTCCAATGCTTGTTACGCTGTTGCCTATTGCAATGCTTGTAAGTCCGTTGCAAAATTGGAACGCCTGATCTCCAATGCTTGTT
>JAEIGA010000551.1_pt1 | contig 55453 bp, 49 predicted proteins | sample 9270691 | NCBI WGS metagenome assembly JAEIGA01 (sample SAMN17057246, study PRJNA624740) | gut metagenome | biome: biome; isolation source: fecal sample | host: Bos grunniens | place: China: Xizang | collected 2019 | reverse complement strand
TATGTAGTGCTCGTGCTAATATTGCTGATAAGCTTACTATAGCCTTTTATTCTAAAATGAGTGGACTTCATCAAAGTCAATTTGAGAAAGGACGTACTGAAAGAACTCGTCTTAGTTTCAATAAGATTATTTTCCCTCATATTAAATTTAAGACTAAGCAACTTCAAGATTTACTTGAAGATATGATGAAAGTGTATGTATATCATACTAATAAAGATGACTTTTGTAGAGAAATAACTTTTTATGGTACAACTTATACTCTTGCGTGTGGTGGTATTCATACTCAGGATATTCCTGTAGTATTAGAATCTGATGATAGTGTTATATATAAACATTTTGATTATAATTCATACTACCCGAGTATTATTGTAAGTTATAATATTGCACCTAAACATTTAAATAATAAAGTTTTTGTGGATATGGTACGATACTTTCGTGATACTCGTGTAAAATGTAAGCATACAGATGACTCTGAAGGTTATATTATTGCTGGAGTCCCAAATAAGATTGCAGCAGAAGCTCTTAAGATTGTAATTAATTCTATTTATGGTAAATTTGGTAGTGAACTATTCTTTCTTTATGATAGATTTGCTCAGCTTCAAGTTACGATAAATGGTCAGTTAATGACAATGACTCTTGTTGAAGAATTAGAACTAAATGGCATTCACGTTATAAGTGCAAACACTGATGGTATTGTTATTAAACTTCCAAAAGATAAATTGGATGTATTTAATGATATAACCAAAAGATGGAATGAAACTAATAGAATGGGTGCCGATAGTGAAGATTACAAAGCTTATTATGCAAAAGATGTAAATAATTATTTTGCTGTTTGGCCAGATGAAAAAGTAGATGCTAAAGGTGCTCTTGACCCAAAACAATATCTTAAAGATTTGAAGAAAGGTTATGATATGCCTATTGTAGCAAAAGCTGTTTTCGAATATCTTTATCATAATGTCCCTGTAATGGAAACTCTTCAGAAAAGTACTGATATTCTTGATTTTTGTAAAACTCAAAATGTTGGTAAACAATTTGAAGTAGTTTATGATACTATAGAAAATAATAAAGTCATTACTATTCATAGTCAGCGACACGTTAGATTCTATGTTTCTTCTAAAGGGGTGGTAATACAAAAAGAAAATGTTAATGACCATAAACGGCAAAAACTTGCATCTGGTCTTCCAGTTCAAATTCTTAATTCTTTAGATGATAAACCTATGGAAGAGAGAAATATAGACTTTAGTTATTATTATAAAGAAGCATATAAGATTATAGACCCAATTAAACTTGGTATTTCATCTACAATGAAAGCTAATGCTCAAAAAGGTACTAAATCTGGTAAACTTCTTCTTAAGAAATATTCTAAAGACTATCTTACTCTATTTGATGAAGATTATTTTAATTAAATTATGACAGCTGACGAAATATTTGAAAATGCTGCACTTAATTGGAGAGATAATAAAGGGGTTGGAACTGCATTTGTTCCAACCCCTCTTAATGATAAAGTGCTAGTATACGATATTTTAACAAGACTGTATGCAAGAAGTCCTACTGCTACAACTGTTATTATAGTTAATGAATTTGGACAAAGAAAAGAACTTATAGAATTTCTAACTAATACCGATAGTGAAGAAAATAATGCTGAATTTAAGAAACTTATTGATACTAAATTAATTCGTATTTTTACAACTCAATTTCTTACTGGTGGTGGTTGGAATAGTGCAGCTACTCTATGTATTTGGTATAGACCTGATAATTATAATTTAGGTATTGCTTTGTATGTAAGTAGATGTAAATATCGTCTAATAGTTCTTAATAAATTCTTTTCAAAAAATGCAGATAGTACTCAATTGTATAAAATTGCACCTCTTCTTGATTGTTTTAAGCAAGCTGAAATTGATGCATTGCGTGTAAGCTCCCCCGTAGAAGAGACATTGATTGATGTAGTAATACCTGAAGATACTGAAGATTATAGACTTTATCAATATTACTGTAAATATATTGAAACTAGTCTTAATATTTTTGGTTCTTTTGATATTATGCAACAAGCTCGTATAGGTAATATTACCTTGAATATTTCTTCTGCTACTATTTGTGCTCAAATCGCTCAAGAAAATGGATGGAATGAACATCTTGATATGTCTTTTGAATATAATAGACAAATAGATGAACTTTATAATCCTAACAATCTTAGAGATAGAGCTACACAAACTTATGAAATTATACGTAATAGAACTAATCTTTTAGCTGATTATGAAGGCAAACTTGAAAAAATTTTGGAATTGGTTAAAGAACATTCTGGGGATAAAATACTTATTATAAATAAACGTGGTGAATTTGCAAACAAAGTTACAGAGTTTTTAAATAATAATTCTGAAACAGATATTTGTGGAAACTATCACAATAAAGTAGATAATATTGATGCAGTTGATGTTTATGGTAGACCTATCTATTTTAAGAGTGGTGTAGAAAAAGGCAAACGTAAATCTATGGGTGCTAGAGCGCAAATGACTCTTAATGAAGATAAGTTTAATCTAGGAATGATTAGTTGTTTAAGTTTATCTAATGCTCCAGATAAATCTCTCTGTGTAGAAGTAGATATTATCATAATTACATCTCCTCTTTGTGAAGATATAGAATCTTATCTATATAGATTAAGTAATGTTAATATTCGTAATGGTAAAATAAAATTATTTTCTATCTTTTGCAAAAACACTATTGAGCAACAAAGGTTATTTAACAAACCGATGACAGAAACGCACATAATAGTTAATAAAAGTGAATTTAATGCTGATGATGGAAATAAATTTGATTTTATCATTGCAAATTGAAATATTTTTTGTATCTTTGCAGTATAAAAGTTAAACAAAACGCTCTTTGAAATAATGGACAAATTAGAGAAAACTAATGGCGGTAATACTCGTGCATTGAGTATTGAACATAATGATACTGCTACTGGTCTTAGAGTTCTACAACTTCTTGATGATAAGCAACTTGTTGCTGCTGAAAACTTTATCAAGAGAGTTATGGGAAGTCCTAAAAGTGGAATTAGTAACGTGCAAGAAGGTTTAGCTGTTCTTATGAGAGCAAATGACCTTCAACTCCCTTTTAGTTCTTGTCTTGAACATATCCATGTAATTAATGGTAAGACTGGTGTAGATATTCATATAATAAAGTCGTTATTATCGAGGGCAGGAGTAACTTGGGAATGCACTAAAGATTATACTCCTCAGTATCAGTATACTGACGGTAATACGATTTATATTGAAACACAACTTCCTCAATATTGTGTTAGATGTCGTACCGCTAAAGAAGCTGAGGAATTTACTAAGGCTAATAAAGACGAAAAAGTTGGTGTTTATCCTGTAAAATGGTATAAAGATTTAGCCAATAGAATCTATAATGAATTTCAGGTTTCTGCTCAATGTGTTGAAGCTATTAATAAAGCTCATGCTGAAAAGCTTAAAGCTGAAGGTAAATTTCCTATTATTAGGATACCTGCCCAACCTATAGATTTTGTTACTGAATATACATTTACACGATATGTGAAAAACTTAGGTGGTATTGTTAAACAAACTGCTGTAAGTCACTTTTCGTTAACTGAAGCACAAGCTGCTGGATTCTTTGAAAAAGATACTTATATAAAGTACGCTCGTGTAATGATTGGTCATAGAGCATTTACTCTAGGGTCTCGTGATATTGCTAGTGACGTTATTCAAGGCGTCATGGAAACCTCTGAACAAGTTCTTGTTGAAGGTCAAGACTATACCCTACTCAACGAGGATTATTTAGAAGAAACTAAAGATAGTCAAAATTGAAAATGTGGTTCTAAACTACATAGTGTTAATTCATTTTATTTTATTAATTTTTAAATTCCTACAATTATGAAACTCGGAATTAAGTTTAATGTAAACGCCGTATTGGCAGGTCAGAAGTCTAGTCTTATGAATGCAACTCCTCAGCTTATTGCTAAGAGTACAACTGGTCAATTTACCATCACAAGTCCTGTATCTAAGGCTCTTGCTATTGCCGCAGGTGAGAATGTTATGTTCCTTAATAACATTGCTGGTATTGAGGCTTTGATTCAGAGTCAGCCTGATGAACTTGTTAACTATTGTAATGAGAATGGTTGGGATATTAATACTCCCGAAGGTCAGGAAGCTCTTATTAAAGACCAGACTGTTTGGTATATTGCTAAGGGTGTTGCTCTGTTTAAGCGTAGTGGCGAGCCTCTGCTGAGTACTATTCGTGTTACTAAGGAAGAGAAGCTTGCTCAGATTGCTGAACATGGTGTTGAGATGATTGCTGCTATGTCTGAGGAAAATAAGGCTGCTTTCGCTACTGCTAATGGTCTTGAGGGTGCTTCTGATGAGGAACTCGCTGCTGCTCTTACTCCTGAGGATATTCCTTCTCCTATATGTCCGGCTGCTGCTGGTTCTAAGACCGCTGCTACTGCTCAGGCTACAGGTATTGGTTTGCAGCTGAACTTTACCGATACTGCTATTTGGGATGCTCTTAAGGCTGACCTTGGTGAGGATAAGACTAACTTCAATCGTGTATTTGATGTTAAGCTTGATGCTCCTGAAGAGGCCGAGTATAACAATGGTAAGGAGAATGTCACTCTGACTATTTATCCTCTTGAGTTTGTTGAGGATAAGACTCCTATGGTTCGTGGTAAGAAAGGCGAAAAGGCTGCTGAGTAATCTCTAATTTGTCTTGATAAAGATGCTTGGGGAGGTATTCGTATTTGAGTATCTCCCCATATTTATCTTCATTAATTTTTAAAACTTAATTAAGTTATGTCAGAAACAAAAGAAACTAAAGCAGGAGTGGCTGCAGAAGCTCCTGTAAAGAAAGTTAGGAGAGGCGTTAATAATGAAACTAAAGCAACTGCTCAGTTGCGATTTCATGAAAAAGACGCTGCCCCTAACGGTCTGTTTATGGCACATCTTCACAATGTGTCTGTAGAGTGGTCTACTAATGCTGATGGTAAACAGTTTACTGGTGAGAAAGTTCCTCGCCTTCAGTTTGAGTTTGCTAGTAACACCGCAGATGCTAATGAAATGCGTCATGTCTATCAATCTCTCTTTCCTGTTGAGAGTAATGTTAATACTATTCCTGGAGGTTCAGAGGAATGGAAGGTTAATCAGGTTCTGAATTGGATTAAGCACGTTCTTGATGTTTATTATCTGAAAGGTCGTAAGCTTACTGAAGTAGAAGAAGATGCTCTTAGTCTTCCATTTATGGACTTTGATGATGATGGTAATTTCGTTGCTCTTGATGTTAAGGAAATTCTTGGTGGCTATGCTCAGCTATTTAGCAATGTTGTAGCTATGATGAATGGTACTTTCGGTCTTGCTGAAGGAGAAACAGCTAAACCTTGTTATCGTGATGACAATGGTAAATTCCTTCGTTGTTGGATTAAGCTTCTTCGTCATAAGAAAGTTAAGGGAGAATGGAAGAATGTAACACAGAATGGTGACCTTGGATTTGATATGTTTATTGGTTCAGGTTGTATTGAATTAGCATCTAATCCTAATTCTCAGCCTAAAATCATTAGCGTAGATAGTTCTAAGGAATCTATTACTCCTAAAGAAGTTAAGAAAGCTCCTGCTATTCCTGGAATGGCTGGTGCTGAAGGTGGCGTAATGGCAGGTATGCCTGGTATGGGTGGTGCTGCTGCTGGTAGTGCTTACAATGAGGCTGCTGCTGATGATATGCCATTCTAATTAACTGCGAGAACGTCATTCTGACGGTCTTGCTAATGGTCGTGTTCATAATAGGGCTAGCTTCAGCAATGGAGTTAGCCCTTCTTATTATCTTAACATGAGAAGAAATCCTAATACTAGTAGTCTTACTAAAGAGTATATTGAGTCTAAGATTAGTCAAGAAGCTATTGTAAGTAAGTACTTGGGTATTCCTATGGAAACTATACAAAATTGTATAGCTAAAAATGCTCTTATTGAAAGTGTCTTCAGAGATGATGATACTAATAAGAGTATGGGTATACAATTTAATGCTAAAGGACGACTTAAAGTTCGTGACTTTGGAGGTTATGGTTTCTTTGAGGATATCTATGGGGTTGTAGCTTATGTTTTGAGTATTGCCTTTGAAAGAAAGATTGAAACCAGTAATAAACAAGATTTCTATTTTGTTCTTAAACATATAGCATATACTTTCAGTGATATTATAGACGGAAAAGAAGTTGACCCTAATGTTCAACCTTTATTGGCAAGTGCTGTAGCTAAAGGCAGAACAAAGAAAACTATCATAGATATTGCACCTAGAAGTTGGAATAAATATGATAAAGATATATGGGGTCGTTGGGGTGTAGATTTGAATTATCTTAATACTCATTTTGTAATTCCTGTCGAACAATATTATCTTAATCGAACTGTTGATACAGAACCTAAATACTATTACAAAGCAAAAGACCCATGCTATGCTTATATGCTTGGAACTAATAGACAAGGTGTTCGTCTTGTTAAACTTTATTTCCCTAAGAGAAATCGTCGTACTGAATTGAAATTTGTAACTAATTGTAATGTTCTTGAAGGATTACTTAATCTTGAACTTGATAATTATGATTACATTTTAATTACTAAAAGTAGTAAAGATAGATTGAGTATTGGTAATCATCTAATGCACAATCCTCTCTACGGGGGAGCTAGAAAACTCAATATAGGAGTTATAAATCTTCCAAGTGAAAATTATAGACTTCGTCAAGTAGAATATGATTGGCTTGTTAAAAAACTTGCTGATGATGGTATGATTCTTAGTCTTCTTGATTTTGATAGAACTGGTCGAGATGGTGCTAAGTATCTAGAAGAGGAATATAATATTCCTTATCTCTTTATAACTCGTGGTGAATTTGGTCTACCTAATTTTAATTGCAAAGATTTTGCAGACCTTCACGATAAATTTAATAAACAGCAAATTAATAGATTTATTGAAGATACTAAAAAATATGTCGAACTCAGATTTAAATCTTCACAAAATTCAGATGCCTTTGACAGATTTGAATTATCAAGTGATATGCTCCCGTTCTATTAGTAAAGTAGAAACTGAGCTTATTATTATGATTCCTATTTCTGAAAAGGAAGAACTTGCTCTAGATAAGGGACTTTTAGTAACTACTAGAAATGGTTTTCAATTTACTATTGACAAATCTACAGTTATTTGTTATGGTGAAATAGATTTCCACGATGGCTCTGATGATTTTGAAGTTATTCAAGGTATGAATTGGTTAGACCATTTAGGTACTTTAGGGCTATGTATTCCTTCTGATTATAATTATGAAGAACATTGTTGTTATAGTCCTATAAAATCTTGTAGATATCATGATACTACTAATCCTGCAATTGTAGCACAATATATTCATGCTAAATTAGGAAAACCTCAACGTTGTTGTATATTTAAAGAAAAAAAGAAATGAAATACATAAAATTGCGCGATTATATTACTTCTCTAGATGATTCTGACCATAAAATGATAGACAAAAGAGTTGCTGAGAAAGGTATTGAGAATTATCTTTCTCAGCAACTTGTTTATCTAGATTGTTCTCGTATTATTCAAGGTATGAGAATGATGCAAACTATCGGGTATCCCTATCAAAGAGAAATAAGTTCTTATATTTACGCTTTAGAAACTGTAGCAGGTAATGATTTCGATTTCGATAAAGAATGGATTGATAAACTTCTTGAACGTCATCAAGCTAATCTTGAATACGAAAAAGAAAATCCTCCTGTTTGGTATGGTGGTAAGAAAGCTAAAGATAAATGGAATAAAGAGCATGGTAAGCACCCCCGTAGAAAGAAATCTATTGAGGGTACTTTACCTGGTATGGGTAAAGAAATTAGTAATAAAGAAAAACTTAAAAAGCTTAGTGCTCAGTTTGGTAATCTAACTTTTAAAATTAAACCTTTTAAAAAAGATTAATTATGTTTTGTAATAAATATAAAGTTACTCTTTTTGATTCTTTTCTTTGTGAAGAATGCGAAGATAACCCTAAAGTTAGTACTGGTTATTATAATGAATGTAAACAATTAAATAAAGATTAACAATGCAAATTATATTATATAAACGTAATGCTCAAGGCAAACCTTTATTTTGGGGTGCTGACAAGTATGATGATTATCTTCTTATAAACTATGGTTTAGTTGGATGTAAGTTTCATACAGAAAGAATTCAAATAACTCTTAAAAATGCTAACGAGCTTCAATCTAGAGTTAATGCTAAACGTAAAGAGGGTTATAAAGAATTAAATGAACTTAAAGATGGAATTAATTCAGAAGATTTAAGAGGTATCAAACTATCTTCTTTAGTTTATTGTCAAACTCCTGCTACAAATAATTTAATAGCTTTTCTTAATACTTATCTTCCAAAATATTCTACTACTTCTGAAGGTTTTGTTCTTCCTATGCTTGCTAAAGTACTTGAAGATAATAAGCCATTTGATAAGTATGGTACTATGCTTGGTCAGTGGAAGATTGATGGTCTTAGATGTATTATAGGTGCTACAGATAAATCTGATGATTTATTTAATCCTATTACTCTAACTTATCATTCTCGTACTGGTGAAGATTGGACTAACAAGATGTGTTGGATGGATGAAATTCTTCTTCCTAAGATAAGTAAAGAACTTCTTGATATGATGATAGAAGAAGGAGCTTGTCTTGATGGTGAACTTTATCTTCCTGGATATTCAGTTAATGATATAAATTCTTTTGTTAAGAATACTCAGCTTGCAAATCATTATAAACTTCAATATTGGTGTTATGATATTTGTTGTGAGAATATGAGTGCTGAAGCAAGAATTAACTATCGTATAACTAATATTGATGGAGGAATATTTGATTTTAACAAGTATGAACATTTAAACAATGAAAATCAATTAATTCTTCTTACCAGTTATACTGTAAATGATTTCAATAAAGCTATTTATTTAAGAAATACATTTATTGAAGCTGGTTTTGAAGGTCTTATTCTTCGTAATCCTTCTGCTGAATATCAGTTTGGTAAGCGTAATCACGCTATGTTTAAGTTTAAGAAAATTGATGATGGTAAGTTTGTTATTGTCGATATTAAATCTGAACATAAACGTAGTGACCTTCCTCTCTTTATTCTTAGGAATGATATTAATGATGAATTATTTGAGTGTAGTATTAATAAACCTCAAGACGTTCAACGTGAAATGTTAATTAATAAAGATAAATATGTTGGAAAGTATATGTTGGTGGAGTATCGTAATCGTAGCGGTGTTAGCTCTGTTCCATTTCATGCTAGAGGTATTGATATTGTCAATTAAAAACAATATTCCTAAAGTAATTGATAACAAAACAGAAAAACATTATTACGAGATACAACGTTCTCTTAGTTGTGGTATATGTGAATGGATATATTTTATTCCTACTATAAGAGCTTCTATATCAGGAAGCTATTTTGAAATAGAAATAGATATATTCATCTTCTATGTTTTTGTAAGTTATAAAATTGTAGACACTGATGAATCTGGTTGCATATGATAACGTAGATAGCATTACAGATAAGAAAAGAAGTTGGATAGATGTTCGTCGTAAGTATTTATATACTAGAGAAACTACCTATAGAAAATATGTCAGTTTTGGTAAACGATTTGATGCTGATGAAAATAAAACAGTATTCTTTATCATTTTAACTGATGATGAACCTATTGATAGACCTTCATCTAAAACTATTGTTACTAATAACGGATGTATCAAAATAGGCTTAAAAGGTATATGGGATGAAGCTGGATTAAATAAGATTACAACTCAATATCTTAATGTTTTTCTTAAAAGTAATGCTGATGCTGACGATGGTAATGTTTATACATTAGTTTTTAATACTTAACAGTAGATTTGCCCTGCCTGCTAATAGGTAGGCAATTTATTTTCTTTATTTGGCACTTTTCAGCCCTTCTGCTGCGATAATATCTTTCAGATGATTAATTATACTACTGACAAATAAAGTCCGTCAGAAACGTTAAAATTATCTGAAAGATTTAACACTTAAAATTTTTGTATATTCTAAAAATTTATTATCTTTGTAATATGGCAAAAGAAAATATTGAATTACATATAATACATAATCCTAAACTTCATATTGAAGATAATGGATTTGCTATTGCTATCTTTATAGATGGCGTAGATAAAAGTGTATTAGAACTCGCTAAAGACCAAATGCTTCATATTGGAGCTATTCTTCTTAATGCTAGTAGAAAATTTATTAATAATGCCGATAAAACAAGGTGTTTATAAACTTATAAATTATTGCAAAAATTTAATTTAACTATGGCAACAATTAAGAGTTATACTGATTTAGAACAGTCAAAAGTTCTTGCAAAGATACTTCCGCTTGAAAGTGCGGATATGTGGTATCAACATACAGGTATAAGTATTAAAGACGGTTCTGAAAAACCCATATATTTTCCAATGGTTATAAGAGATTGTGAATCAGATGAAGATATACCTGCTTGGAGTCTCGCAGCATTGCTTGGAGTTTTGCCTCAATCAATAGAATTTAAAGGTGATAAGTATTATCTTAGATTTATGAAAGATTATGTCGAATATGGTAATGATGAAATATCTATTACTGGTAGATGTTTACATACCACAGGTAATGATAATCTTGTTGATGCTTGTTACGAAATGATATTAAAGTTACATGAATTAAATTTGTTGTGATTATGGAAGACCCAAATAAGTATGTAGGTTCAGTCTTTGTATGGGATGAACAAAAAGTAAAGAAAATAATGCAAGACATTGTGAACTTTACAAAACAAAGCGATAATAATATAAAATGGAGATAAGTATGACAATAGAAGAAAAAGCAAAAGCTTATGACGAGGTTCGTAAAAAGACTGCAATTAGATTTGGTTCAAATGTTGCAGATGAAATCTTTTCACAGTTTGAAATTTCAGAGGACGAGAAGATAAGAAGAGATATTATTTCTTTTATCAAGAACATAGACCATATTTATTTAAGTGTAGAAGATAATATTGATAGAAGAAGTGAGTGGCTTGCTTGGCTTGAAAAGCAAGGTGAGCAGAAACCTACTAATAAGGTTGAGCATAAATTCAAGGTTGGCGATAGTATAAAGACTGCTAACGAAGCACCTCTTACAATAACAAAAATTACCGATAGCGGTTATTGGTCAGAGGATTTGTTTATTTGTAGTTTTGAAAATTCTGTTAAATGGGAACTCGTTGAGCAGAAGCCTGTTGTAAGATTGAACCGAAGTTTAGAATTGGAGATTTAATTACCAATGGTATTCTTGTTGGAGATGAAGATTATCAGAAAGATAGTGCAAATTATAGTACCCTATATGGTGCAGGGCATAATTACTTTTTTAATTGTCCTGTCTGCGGGTGTAAAGTAAACACTAATTGGATAATAAAGAAAGGAGAATAGAAAATGAATGGAATAATAAAAGAGGGAGAACGTTGTGATGCCCAAACATATTATTTTATGTGTAAATTCAGAAAGGATAATGGCGCAGACACTATTTGTCCCTACATAAAAAATGGCATAAATTATCAGAATGACTGCCCTCATAATCAATTAAAACATTAAAAGGTTAATTATGAAACTAATAGACAAAGACGCTTTAGTAGCGGAGATAAAAGAACGTATTGAAACCTACAATAAAGGTTATGCTAATGGTGATGATAGAAGAGCAGATGCTTTGGAAGTGTTATTACATGATATGGACACCTTTGAAGTGAAAGAGGTGGATTTAGAGAAAGAAATGGAGTCTTGGAGGCATAATCATTTTCATGGTAGAAGAGATATATTTGCAAATGGCGAATATCTTGAAAGGGTAAGTCAATTAGACATTGCCAAACATTTCTTTGAACTTGGTATGCAACAATCAAAAAAAAACACAATAACAATGAAGAATAAAATTGAAGTAACCGAAGGACAAAAATACGGAAAACTTACCATCATCAAAGAGGTGTCTCCTATTGGTAATAAAAGACGTATTTTATGTAAATGTGATTGTGGAAATATAAAAGAATATTCTATGGATAGGGTTATTCACGGAAGAACACAGTCTTGCGGATGTCTTAGAAACGAAATGTTTCTTACTCATAGAAATAATAATGGAACAAGTGTTTATCCAAAAGAGGTAACTGATTCGAGGTTGTACATTGTAGTATAGGTGAACAAGTCAGTTAGTTCATACTGCTTTTGTAGATGATTGGAAACATTTCTTCGCTCTTAGAGCTGATGGTGTATCAGGTCCTGTACACCCAAATGCTAAGTTAGTTGCTGAACCACTTAAACAAGAATTTATTAAACGCGGATTGTTATGATTAACGGGTTTTATTTATACATTCATGACCGATTAGAAACTTTTATATATTCTGATATTATTCCTAGAACTAATGATGTAATAGAGTACACTGATATATTATATAATGTAGTAACCGTTACTCACGAAATTCAAAGAGATAAAGATGAAGGAGATGCTACTAGAGCATATAGGCTTACACGTTGCAAAATATATGTTGTATAATTTAAATTGTTATGACTCATTGTTATATTTTTGATTATGTTAATGCTAAAATATATCATACTACAATTCCAGATGATGTAGAAGATATAGACTCTTATGTTGCTGATAAACTTAATATAAAAGTTGGCAACATTTATACTATGTGTAGTGATGAAGAATTAGAAATAGAAGAACTTTAATTTATTTTTTAATATGAGTCAAGATTTTAAATGTGCTATTGGACTTCACAAATATGAAGTTCTTGAAAAGAAGGATGTTAAAAATCCTTATGGTTCTATAGTAGGTACTACTATTATCTCTCGTTGTACCAATTGTGGTAAAATTCATGAAACTACGGTTTATACTGATAATAATTATAGAAGATGATTTGGATTGCTATTAGTTTGCTACTTTGTACAATAATTGTTTGTTGCACTATTATTTTACTACATCTTTCTGATAGAGCTTACTCTAATGCTATAGCTTGTCTTGAAGATTTGTGTGATACTCTTAATGAAAAATTTCCTGGTTCTAACTTAACCATAATTTCTTCTAAAGGGGAGGTAAAAGTTAAAGGAGAGCTTAAATATCTTATTAAACATGATAATTAGTATTTATACAGCAGATGTTAAGCTTAATGCTACAGATAAAGATTATCATAAGTATATTGTTATACAAAATGAAAACGGTGTTCTTATGGTAAATAAAGGTTTGTATAGTCTTTCATTTATAAATGAAGAAGCAGTTCTTCTAGCTAATGTTGAAGTTAAAAATAAGAAACATATAGGAGATATTACATTATGACAAATACAGGTATTTTGATTATAACTATTGGTGTTGTTATTATAACCTTTATTATATGTGCTACAGTTTTTGTAATGAGTTGGTATGATACTTGGAGAAGAGAATATATACATAGACTTAAAAAATATGTAGATTATCAATATCATATTGCTACTAAAGGAGCCGAAATGGATAGCATTTTTAATAAAGAATTTAAAACTATAATTATAACAATTAAAGAAATTGTAGATAAACTATGAATATTTGGCAAATTTCACAAGAACTTCTTAGTATCTTTAATGAACTTGAAGAAAATGGTGGAGAATTAACTCCTGAACTTGAAGAAAAACTTACTGTTACTCAAGAAGATTTTAAAAACAAAGTTAAGTCTTATGGCGAAGTTATCAAACAGCTCAAAGGAGAAATTGATATTATCGATAAAGAAACTACTCGTCTCAAAGAACTTAAAGATGCCAAGAACAGAGTTATTGAAAGACTTTCGAAAGTAATCGCTCAAGCTATCACTAAGTTTGGTGACGAAACTAAGTCTGGTGGTAAATTCTTAGACTATGGTACTGGTAAGATTAGTGTTAGAAATACCGAAAAGGTAGAAATTGATACCGATAGAACTGATCGTATTGCTAAAAGTGTATTCAATTATATTAACAACCTAGCTTATACTAGAGAACTTTATGGTGTTAATGAAATATCTTATGAAGATTTAAAGAAAGGTGAAGGTTTGGAAGATGTAGAATACAACGATTTAGCAAACATTCCTGCTACTCTTACATTTGATGTAAATCTTAAAGAATTGTTACAAAATGAAGGTGTTGATTTTATGCAAACTTTCTTTAGACTTATAACAAATTATAAGGTTAAATCAAATGTTAGCAAAACTGTTATGAAAGATGTTATCAAAGAAGGTCTATTTGATGTTTCTAAGATAGCTCATATAGAACAAAATCAAAGTATTACAATAAAATGATAGTAAATGCTGCTGTTCAGGGACTTTTTAATTTAAACCTGGTGATGAAATTGTAGTTGCTAATCAAGAGGAGTATTATCAAGATACTCCTCATTATAGCGCTGTTAGAGATATAGTTAAAGATAATGATAAACTTGTAATATTGATTTAATATGGCTAAGAAGTTTGAAGCTTATGGATTACCTTGGGGTGGTAAAATGGGTAAAGATGTTACAGATTGTGAAACCTCCGAAGAAGTTATTAAGAAAGCTGGTCTTGATTTTCAAGTTGAGAAATGTGAACTTGTAGCTCGTATGCCATTTTCTCTACGAGGGGACAATAGAGTAAACGAAACTATGGGCGATTTTGCTTATAACGGTAACATTTATAGAGATTGTCCTAATGGTTTTGCTACATATCGTACTGATAAAAACATTCCTCTTGGTATTGTTAAATCTAAGTATGAAGTAGTACAGAATATTGACGCATTTAATTTTATAGATAATGCTATTGGAGAAGGCAAAGCTCTATTCCAAAGTGCTGGATGTTTTGGATATGGACACAAAGTGTTTATTACTGCTAAACTTCCTATTTCTACTACAGTTGGAGGAGACCCGATTGATAACTATCTTGTGTTTAGTACATCTCACGATGGCAGTGGTAGCATTGACGTGCTATTTACTCCTGTAAGAGTTTGGTGTCTTAATATGCTTAATGCTGGACTTGAAGAAGCAACAGCACATATTCGCATTAGACATACAAAGACTGCACAAGATAGACTTGACTTTGGTGCTGAAATGCTTCGTACTGCAATAGACTATGCTAAGAGTTCTCAACTTCTTTATGAAAGTCTTCTTACTATTAAGATGACTGATGATCAAGTTAGAGATTATATTGCCCGTCTACAACTTACTAAAGCTGAATATGAAGCTGTTGTTGAGTATAATCATGAAAATGGTATTCGCAAAGTATTTGAAAGAGATTGGCTTGCTATGCAAAAGACTAATATTAGTACTCGCAAAGCTAATATTCTCAATACTATGTTTGATTACTATAAGAATGGTGTTGCTCAAGAACACATTATCGGTAACGCTTGGGGTGCTTATAATGCTATTACTGGCTATTATAGCAATGTTAAGAAACAAGAAGGCGAAAAGCGTATGGATAATCTTATCTTTGGTGTAGATAGACTTGCTACAAGTAAAGCTCTTAATATGGTTGTAGAATATAAAGCTGCATAATTATGATTAGTATATCGAAAAGAAGTTTAGTTAAATGTTGTATTGGAGTCATTTATGAAATGGCTCCAAACAATAATCCTAGAAATATAGATAAAATTAGAGAATATATTGTTGATTACTGTAATAATAATATTAAAGATTATAGTACACGTATAGAGGATAATAAATTATCTAAATTTATAAAAGATATGTTATTTGGTTGTGTAGAATTTACTCAACTTAATATTAGTCAAGATAAATGGGATAAAGGTATGCGTGACCCGTTTTGTAAGGAAAACTCTGGTTTTGGTTTTGTTGCTGTTGGTCATGACAAAAATGGCGTTCCTTCTGAAATTACATACTCTAAAGATTATTTTGATTTTATTGATTTAGATGCTTGTGTTCAAAATATAACACATGAAATTAATCTCGATGAACAAAATAGTGAAGATTGTTTTCTTTGTAAGTACGCTAAAAAATATCAAAGTATGGAACCTTCAGATAGTGAAACTTGCAGAACTTGTACTCTTAATCCAAATTATAAGTTTAAAAAAGAACCTCATCCTATGTCACTAGTTCCGAGAAATAGTCCAGAATACATTAAATTTATGGAAAGTTTAGACAAATAGTATGGTAGATGAAGTTCTTAAAAGCTATAAGCGTTGGGCTATTCAAATGACTAGAGAGTTTAATGTTAAAGCTGATGAGATTGAAGATATTATAAGAACTCACTACAACTTAGTCGGCTTTTAATCTACATTCTCTTCTACAGGGGTGCTAGTACTGCTTATAGTGCTAATTGCTCCCCCGTAGAAGAAATGTATGATAACATAATTTAACAGTAGTTATTTTGCAGTTTAAGATATTATCATTATATTTGCAGTAATTATTTGTCAAATTAAATGGCACATCTTAAAAGTAATTATTATGTTAGAAATTAAATTTAAAAAGTTAGTTCCTGAAGCTAAAATTCCAAGTTATGCTAAACCTGGTGATGCTGGTATGGATTTAACAGCTACTAGTTACGAATATGATGAGAAGTTAGATAATCATATTTATGGAACAGGTCTTGCTGTAGAAATTCCTGAAGGTTATGTAGGACTTGTTTTTCCTCGTAGTAGTAATCGTAAAACTAATCATTACCTGACTAATCATGTTGGTGTAATAGATAGTGGTTATCGTGGAGAAATTATGTGTACATTTAAATCTCGTGACCATTACAAAGTAGTTAATGGAGTTGCTTCTGCTATTCAGCCAGACTTTATTGAACCTGATGGTAGATTTGTTGCTAGTGAAGAACTTCACGCTCCTTATACTGTTGGAGATAGAATCGCACAACTTATTATTATTCCTTATCCTAATATTGTTCCTGTTGAGGCTACTGAGCTTAATGAAACAGAACGTGGTGAAGGCGGACATGGAAGTACAGGAAGGTAATGGTTCTCTAATACGTTATACTCATATAGAGAAAGGTCATACTTATGTTATATTAGGAGAAGTTAAAAGTAAACATCCTGATACTGGTATATGGTATGATGCTGTAATATATAAACAATTAGAAAGTAGAGAAACATTTGTTAGAAGTAAAGAAAGTTTTATTAATAATTTTAAAAAGTTATGAACGATTACATTAAAACTCTTATTAAAGAGAATAAAAATGCTGTAAAAAGTATTGAAGAGCTTGATGCTCTTATTAAAGAATATCCTATTACTGACGACAAATCAAAGGCTAACTTTGGTAATTTGTGTATTCTTTTAAATGGTTATCGTAATGTAGCAAAAGCTACAGACTGTCTATTAATTAACGAAAATGTTTTAAAAGATGATAATGGCAATTATTATGAAAAGTTAAATGTAGAAAATAAAGTTGATAATACTTCACAAAAATAGTGTATGAATAAAATACTTATTATAACTACAAAAGGATGTGAAGGCTGCCAAATAGCTAAGTATAATGTAGAACAAGCTATAAATAATTCTAAAAAACAAATAGAATTAGAAGTTAAAGACTGTAGCGAAGTTGATAAAAAATTTATATATATTCGTAAAGTTTCAGACTTTCCAACAGTATTTTATTTCATAGATGACGCTATTATACATAAAACTATAGGCAGTTATCCTTCTGTAGTTTATCTTCATTGGATTAAAATGTATTTTAAGTAACTCTTCTTTGGCTATTTTGATTATATTAAGATGTGGGTGTCAGTAATACGGCTGACACCTTTAATTTTATTTTATATGGATAGTTTTATAAAATATACTTTAATGCTAATTGTTTTTATTATACTTTGTTATAGTGGTTTTATAATAGACCAATATATTTCAATAAAATCTAATATTAGCTCCCCCGTAGAAGAAATGTATCATAGACAACTAGTTATTACTCTAGATTCTATTCTTGATGCTAGATTTGGTGCTGGTTGTTGTGAAGAAGTTATAGATAGTGATAATGTTTCTATTCCTCAACGGCTCTTTTCTTCTCATAAGTTTGTTGATATTGCAGAATAAATCCTCTATTTGCCTATTTTCCTTTGGCTGTGTTGCGTTTAAATAGTGTTGCTGATATATTGTTAAGGTACAAATTCAAAGCCCTCAAATTTAATTTTAAAATCCAAAAGAAAAGTAAGTTGCATTAGCACTTACATCATTTATCACTTTTTTAGTATCTTAACGCGCTGGCTCTGCTGCTCCTTCGGGAGTAACAGAGCCTTTTTTTTCTCCATTGGTCGCTATCATTTGACAAAATAAAATAGGAGTTGTATTTCTACAACCCCTATTAATATTAGTTTTAACTTTTTATTTAAGTGCTCGTTTACCTTTCTCTGCAAGAATATCAGTATCAAAGAATCCAAGTACATTCTTACCTGCTTTATAAGCTTTGTTGTTATCGTTAATATCAATGTATGCACTACGTATACCTCTCCAGAAAGGAATATTACGTTCAATATATACAGCCATCTTATAACGACCAGCGTTTGGACCACTATCATATACAGGATCGAAATCACTTAATCCCATACCACCAAGTATAACTTGAGTAATAGCAGAAGCTGTGTTAGTAATATCATCTACTTCCTTGAAACCTGCAATAGGATTACTATAGAACTTTTTAAGTTCAGTAGGAAGAACCCAAGGCATATATTGTGCAGATTCACTAGCAAGACGGTCAGTCTGATAGAACAAGAAGTTGTACCACCATCTATTTCTATCGTCATCACTAGCAACCATCTTAAGAGCAACACAAGCTGCAAGAGCACTAAACATAGCTTCAAAGTCAGCAAGAACTCTACGTATATTAGCTTTATCATACTCTGGCATAACTCCTATAGCGGTTCTCATATGGAATACAAAGTCAAGATAAGACTTAATAATATTCTGAACACCTTTAAGGGCTTCGACTTCTTTATCACCAAGAGCTAATTTAGTTTGATTAGTTTTGAATGGAATACTAACAAAGTCTAGAAGAGATACATAAGATCCTTTTTCTCTAGCACCACGTTCTTCATTAAAGTAACCTTTACTACGATAACGCTTAGACAAACCAATAGGAAGATGTTTATGATACTGCATAAGTACACTACCATACCAGTTATTTTCTACTTTAGCACGACCAGACTTATCATAAGCTCCGTGTATCTTTTTATTAACAGAAATAACACGACCTTTAAATTCACCAAGGAATCTTATAGCATCTGACGGTTTACCAAGAAGAACTTCTTCACTAGTATTCTCGTGACCATCAACCATCTTATCCATTTCAGCAAGAAGACTGCCATCTATGAAAGCAAGTTTACCGTTATCTCCAAGCTTTAATTGAGAAAGAATAGTAGGATGAGCTACATCATCTTCAAATTCTTGTCTAGCTTTCTTAGTCTTTTCTTTTTTAAGTTTTCTAAACTCAGATTGTTTAGCCCAAGAAAGTCTTCTAGCATAAGCCCAAACAAAGTCATCACGATACCAAGCAAAGTCTTTATATTTGTTAGCATCAGCAGCCATTTGTTCTTTAAACTTTTTATACTCTTCTATTTGAGCAGGAGTAAGAACTTCAAGTAATGCCTCTTCTTCTTTACCTTCTGTATATTGTTTAAGAGTCATAAACTTATATTTAGGTTGACCAAATTCTTTATGTCTATCCGTAGTACCATCACTATTGTAGAATATTCTATGACTACGCATCATAGCAAACATAACTCTATTTTGCATAGCATGTTCACCCATAGTTTGAGCACTATAAGCAAAGTCATTAAGCTTTTTACTAATCATAGCAAGGTCACCAGTAATATGAGTAAGACCTGTTATTTCATCGTAGTCAACTATATTCATTGCTTTAATGATAGCACCTTCTTTAGTACTGCTATAGTCTACATACATATGAGCGAAGTTGTCTATAATACTATTCTTATAGTCACCTAATGCTTTAATAGAATGTTTTTCTTCAAAGAACTCAGCAGCCTTAGATTCAGAATGAATAGAAGCTTCACCATAAGTAATATTAGCAATACCACCTTTATGGTTAAGTATCATAAACTTAGCAGAAGTCATAGCTTGAAGCAAAGACATATACCTAGTAAGACTACCTTCAGGAGATTTCCATTCGTTGTTAACAAATCTCTGAATAGTAACAGTAAATTGCTTAAGCATATCTTCATCAATCTGTTTCATATATTCAGCTTGTTCTGCATCAGAATATGCACCATCTTTCTTAAAGCTACCTTCTTTACCATAGCGTTGTCTATAAGCACCATATTGAGAAAGAAGTTGTTGAGCCATATAGAAGTTCATCTTATTATGTTGGATAGTATTATGTCTTGTAGCACGAGTAATAAACTCTTTCATAACTCCTTCATAATCTCTATCGTGATACATCTTATGAGCTTCTAAGTCTTCAGCTTTAATTCTGGCCTCTTCAGCATCCCATTCACGTTTCTTTTCAAGATATTCTTCTTCAGTTTCAAACTCTTCTCTAATAGGTTTCTTAAGTTTATTCTGTTGCTTAAGTTTAGTAACAAGAGCAAGCATTGGAGTAGGAACATATTTATCGTGAGCATAGTCTACTACAGGAGTAACATCATCTCTACCATTATCGTAAGCAGAAAGACCTGCTAACGTTTTAAGTTCTTTACCTACAAACTTAGTTACATTTTCTTCTCTTTTCATTCTAGAGGGGAGCCAACCATACTGAATATAATGTTGACTAGCTTCATCTTCTGTAAGAGCATTAATAATTCTTTGGAAATATTCAGCTAAGTCCTTTTCATATTCATTTCTTGTATCAGGATTATCATATTCATCACTAGTTCCAACCTTATAGTTTTCGCCATGACCATATCCTTCTTTATAATTCTTATTAACTTGATTAAAATCTTCATTATAAGTAGTCAAGAATTCTTTAGCCTGCATAGTCATATAATTACCTACTCTAGCACCAGGTATCTTATACACTTCAGCTATTTTTCTTGCATCACCGATAGTCATATAACCATCTCTTACTACCCTATTTTGTTGATCATAACCTGCTTCCCATTCTGCAGAAATATCACTATTAACTATATTATTTATAGCATTCTTTCTCCAAATAGCAATAGGTTCAAATCTTCTTTCGTAAGGATTGTAAACATGATTTCTAAAGAACCAATTTTTATAATATTCTTTTCCTCTTTTAACAGCTTCTTTGCTACGTCCACCAGCATCAGCTATTCTCTGAGCCTCCATTAAAGCCTCATCTTTAGCTATTTTATAATACTTAGTTTCAGTTTTATAAGAATACTGTTTAATAATACGACGAGCTCTAGTTTTATTAAGGTCTACATACTTACCATACATATTTATGATAGTTTTATTAGCCTCAACAAAATCTTTATACTCTTGACTTTCCTTATCTTTAAAGCTTGCTAATTGTCTAAATACATCAGCGTGTTTAATTCCAAATGATTTATAAAGATAACTATTACCTGGAGTATCATCTTTATGGTGACCAGTTATAATCTTTCTAAACAGATTAGCTGTTTCGTTGTTAGGAAGAGTAGAAGAGAAGGTCATATCATCTGAATACCTAGCTTCATTAATAGAAGTAACACAGTTAGCTTCTATAAATTCAGCAGTCTCTTTACCGTTACTAGTACCTTTACTTAAGTTATCTAAAATAGTATAAAGACCATCAAGAGCAGTAAGAATATTATAAACTTCTTCAGGAGTATTATATTCGAATAACTTGGACCAGTCTATAGCATTAATTCTTTCATTATAATAAGGAGAAAGAAGATTGTTAATAGCAGTTATTGTATTCTTATATTCTTCTTTTACACTCTTCTTACCATTAGAAAGTTCATTCCAAAATGCTTCAGTATAAATAAGATCATCAACAGGAGCAAGAGACATAAGAGTTCTATCAGAGAAATCATTTTCTCTAAATACATTATATGTAATCTGCTGACTCTTTCTAATCTTATCTACCAATTCAGCATCTTTAGAAATTTCAATACCATCTAAATCTCCATTCTCATCTCTATATTTTTGATTTTGATAAACAATATGATAATCTACACCTATACCTTCTGTTGTATTATGAAGTTCAGCCATAGCCCAAGCATATTCATGAATCCAGCTATCATCTCCTTCTTCTACATATATAGGTCTTGCATTACGTCTTAGCCAGCGTCTAGCTTTTTGATAATCTTCATTGTGTGCAAGTTTATCTTGACTTACAGTAGGAATACCATCTTCATCAGGTTCTTCATACTTTTTAACAATAGCAAGATTATCTTTTACTTGTTGGTCAAATGAAGCCTTAGGATCATATTTCCAATATTTAAATTCATTTTGACTAAAGTTCTTTACATATTGTTTTAAAATCTCAGAAGCAGTAGCATCATTCCATACTCTTCTAACCATTTCAGCAGCATCATCTACGGCACCACCATAATTCTTTTTCTTTATGAATGTCTTAGTAACACTATCAAATATTTGATTTTCTTGAAGTTCTTTAATCTTATCTCTAAGTTCATTTATTTCGTTTTCAAGTTCTAAATCATCTACATCAGGAAGCTGACGGCGCATAAGACGAGCACGTTTATCTCTTAGAATATTATAAACAGCAAAGATATATTTACTATCTTTATTGTCTAACATTATTCTATTGAGTTTATTTCTAGTATTATAATAACCATCGTCCTCAATACCAGCTTTATTATTGTGCTCATTATAGGCAGGCTGTTCAATATACTTAGCTTTCCATTCTTCATATTCAAGATTAGCTCTTTGATAATCAAGATATGCTTCTATACTTTCAACAGATAATTCATTGTTTGGCTTAGAATCTCTTACAGCAATCCAATGTTGACGTTTTTCATCAACATTATGTTGTAATTTATTTCTATCATCTATAAGTTTCTGTTTATAATGACGCTTGAATCTACCATATTCATCTATTATATTATCATAATTTATAGATTTACCAGCAGCAGCTGCACGTCTCTTAATATCTTCAACATGTTTAACAAAGTTTTCAAGATCTCTTTGTGTTTGTATTTCAGTTGCTCTAAGATTATCTTGAATCATCTTCATAGTTACTTGAACAAGAGCACTAGGAGATTCTTGAATATCATTAAACATAGCATTAAGAGTACTTTGTTTAAAGTATCCGTCTATAACGTGAACAATACCGTTCTTAATATCAGGTCTATTAGAAAGCTTATCAAGTACATCATATACATAATTCTTTTGAGCCTCTGCTACCATAGTATTATCACGAAGACGTTTAACACTATCTTTAATCTTCTGAAGATAAGGTCTAAGAAGCTCAGACTCAGACTCAACATTTAAATCTCTAAATATAGAAAACTGAGATTCAATAGCGCCTGGATCCATAATAGCTTTAAGATATTTTTCTCTCCAAGAAGCATCCTTTTTAATAGTCTTTATAACTTCAGGATCGGTAATAGCCAAATACTCATTAGAACCGTCTTCCTTAGGCATAAAATGTTTAAGTTTATACTCAAGGTTTTGAACAGTCTTTTCAAGAGTTTTAGCAGCAGGTATTATAATATCTTCTACTTTACTTTCTACTACTTCAGCTTTAGCAAATATATTTTGTTGTTTAAAGTTTCTAGAAAGAGCTGCTGCTTCTTCTTCACCTGTAACAGTTCCTATATAGTTTACACCTTTTACAACTGCCATACCAGCGTCAACAATAGGAGCAACCTTTTGACCTATAGTACTAAACTTAATCTTTTTAACTTCTTTATTATCTAGATTTGTAGTCTTCTCTTCAATCTTAAACATATGTGCAAATTTAGGAGATATACTTCTAACATGCATTTCTTTTTCAAGACTATCAAGAATATCTCTTTCTTCTTCATTAAGAGAACTTCTATCAAGAGAAGGCTTGACAAAATACTTATAAAGTTTGTCAATATAAACAGGTCTAATTGTAAAAACTCTTGCGCCATCTAATGATACATTTCCTCTATAGGCGTGCTTAATAGGAATTGCAATGTGTAATACTGCACTCTTATCAAAATAACTATCTAATCCTAAAGTATAGAAGAATCTATAAGGCTTATTAGAATCATTAACAATTTCTGTTGCTCTGTTTATAAGAGTTTGACCAAGAGGAGTATCAGCTTTAACACTAAATTCTCTAGTTGGTTTTTCTCCTAATACAGTATATGATATACCTTTAAACTCATTAGAATTAGTTTTTTCTATTATTCTTTGAAAGTCAGCAACAGAGAAACCTTTTTGATCGGGATTTCTACTATTTTTGAATTCATCTATAATAGAAGCATAATAGTCATAGTCACCTATCTTACCAGGATAAACATTATTATCGGAATTAGCACTCCAATTAGAGTTTTCATTTTTCTCTAAGTCATTAAGAGGAGTTAATACATAATAGCCATCATCAAATGTCCAAATCTTATAAAGAACAGGTCTATCTTCAAACTTAAGTCTTACATAAGAATTAGGTAATCCATTATCATCTACAACTCCATATGTACTTGCAAGTTCTTTATCAATAGGAGTTATAAATATCATACCTTCTTTACGACGACTAAGTTCATATTCTCCTTTAGCTTTCTTAACACGTCTAGTATTAATCTGACGAAGATTCCTATTAGCTCTTATAAAGTTCTCAATGTCAGTATCATCAAGATATACATTTATAAGACTCATCTTCTCATTCATCTCAGGTATAATATTAGTACCTGCAAAAGGACCATCATTAAGAAGCAAACTATTAGGAATAAGTTTAGATATACCATTTCTTGTAAACATATAACCATCCACAATAAAGGCATATTTAATCATATCTGCTGCAGTAAGAGCAATAAGAGGATTTGTATTAGTATATGCTTTAAAGAACAAATCTCTAAGATAATCTATATCTGCACTAGATTCTACGAAACTTATAGTTTGAGCTCCAGCACTAGTATTTCTAGTGTCTATTGTAGTATAAAGTCTTGTAGATAAATAGTTAAATATAGTATCTTCAGAACCTATAGTTCTAAATCTACTCTTAATAAAATCTATCTTTTGAGCAGGAGATAGAAGAGCAAACATTTCTATTTGTTTCTTAGTAGGATTATTTACATCTTCTATTACAACTTTCTTACTAATTTCTCTAACGTGTTCTCTTCCTTCGTTATCAACAGTAACTTTTCTTTCTACTGGAACAAAGAAATCTATAGTTCTAGAATAACCATATACTCTAGCTACTTCTTGATCATTACGTTCTCTACTTTCTTCTTTAAATTGGAAACCTTTACCTTTAACATAGTTAAGAGGATTATTTAAGAACCTACAATATTTATAAAGACTGTTAATAAGATAACTTCTAGCCTCTCTATAAGTCTTTTCATCAAGTCGTTTATTGTTACTAAAACTAGCCTCTAAAGAATTTATAAGTTCTTTAAACTGAGGAGTCTGAGTAACGAAGAACATAGAATTGACTATAATAGAAGTAGCACTACCATACTTTAAATGAGAACAAAGAGTAGGATATTTACTTCTGCTAACATTTGTAGTACTAGATACAAAGTTAGTAATATCATCAGTAAAGCTATCTTCATATGCTTTCTCTACATTTACAAAGTCTGGATATATAGCTTCAAGTATATCTCGTCCATCAACTTTAAGAACAGAACGATTAACCCATATCTTATTTACTCCATCATAAACCCACTTAGATTTTACATAATCAGATATTTGCTTAAATACTCTTTCAGTTTCAAAGATACTTTGTTTAGCACCAAACTTATCAGGATTTGTAACTTGTTGAACTGAATTAATATTCTCAGTAAGCTTTTCAAGTTTAGCAAAATGAAGAACGTGTTCCATATCTTTAAGACACATTCCTATTTCACCACCAGCCTTTTCAATATAAGCTTTCTCATCTTTAATTCTAAGTTTAATATCTTCTTCATCTATAGCAAACAACGGATTAGCCATATAGTCTGTACTATAAGAAGTATGATACAACTTATTTATTTCAGCAAGTTTCTCATCAAGAGTAGCACGTTTCTTAAACTTAAGCCTACTCTCAAGTTTAGCAAGTTTATCACAATAGTCATTAAGAGCTAAGTCTATATACTTTGTATTTGTATCTGTTGCATAAATAGAATTAGTCTTATCATAGTGTTCGTTGATAACTGCAACAGCAGGGTGCATAATAAAACCTATGGCAGTATCATATCTGCTACCAACATCAACTAATGTTTTATATACTCCAAATGTATACTTATTAACATTAGGAACAGGACCAGATTTCATTGCATCAAGAATGTGAGCAGTAGTTTGAGAACTATAAACTGTAATAGTCTTACCGTCTATATTTCTATCCTCAGAGAAACGCTCCCCTTTAGAGGAAATTGCATTGCCATTAGACCAGCCAATCTTATTGTGTCTAACAGCTATTACTTTACCTCTATTCCAAACATTTTCTTGACCCTCATCATCGAATCTATTATGTAATTCTTTAAGCTTAGCAGTAAATTCTTCATCGGAAAGATTGCTAAAATCATAAGCTACTATAGGAGCATAAACATTATCAATAGTAGGTCTTACAGTATTACAAACAGAACAAAAAGTATCACGAGATACACTAAAACCTTTAAGTGCAAAACCTTGCATAGCATCTTCTTGGAAATCAGCCTCATCAAGAATATTAAATGGACTTCTATTTTTTCTACGCTTAGTTTCATTTTCACTTCTAAGGTTATCTACAGATGAAACACCAGGTATACCAGCAATGTTATCAAAGTTTGAACGAGAAAGAGTTTCTTCAAGACTATAAGGATGACCCATAATATCAATCATACAAGTTACAATTTCGTTGTCTCTTGCAGCTCTTGTATTATATGAAATAGGATCAGCATTAGCTTTCTCTATATATTCATCATAAGAAATAAGACCTTCATTTTCTGCTTCTTCTTGATAAGCTTTAAATTGAGATTCTTTAATTTCGTTTATAGTAGATTCAAACTTAGAGTTTCTAGCCTCCTGATAAATCTTAGCCTCTTCCTCAGTATTTTGAGATATACCAGCATAAATAAGTTTTACAATTTCAAGATACTTATCTATACCGTCTAATTGTTCTTGTGTAAAGGTATCTCTTTTAATATGATTTTCTAGAAGGTCTATTTCATTAGCAAGTTGGTCCATATACTTTTCACGACTAGGAGTCTTGCCATAATTCTCATCCATCCTACGATGTATTTGAACAACTCTACCTTTAGGACCCATATAAACAGGCTTACCGTCTTTGAAGAAATACTTGCCCGGAAGATTCTTATAAGCTTCTTGTTCTATCTCTTGAAGTTTTTGTCTATAAGCTCTAACTGCAGATTTACCTGCTTGTTTAGACTCAGATTTAGTTTCTTCATAAAGTGCTTTAGTTACACCATCAACTTTATCAGCACCTTGTTTTCTTATATAATCATACCAAGTATATCTATCAAAGTCACCTTTATCTAAATACTTTATCTTTGTAACTTCTCCTTTATTGTTTATTGTAACTTTGTGCATAATACCATACACAGAGTCAACATCAAAGTCAGAACCTGTTTGAGGAACCCACTCTATAGGAAGTACAATAGTTGAACCAAGTTCATCAGGAATAAACTTAGCAAGTTTCATAAGACCTATAGATTGTTTTCCTTCAGTAGGAATACGATAACCTATAAATACATCAAGACCTTTTTCGTGAAGTTCTGCTATAATTTCATCATCAGTCATATTCTTATAATGTTCAGAATTCTTATCAATTCCAAATGCACTATAAGGAAGCATTACTTCAACATAAGGTAGAGTAGCCTTTTCGAATCCAGACTTATCTGAAAGTTTGTTATATTCTTCTGTTGTTAAATATTTATTTGTAGTAGGATTATAATAACCTTCTTCGTGATATTTAAGACTACTGTCATATTTAATATTTTCTTTACCTGATGCAAGTTCTACATAACCTATATTAGTTATCTGAGCAGCATGGAAACCGTGAAGAGTCTGACGTGTAACTGCTTTAGTAACAACACTTTGAACAATACTTTCAAGTTTATTAATCATCATACCTATATAGTTAGGCATAACAGTTTCACTTGGATTGTAAGGATTACCAGTGAGTGTAGCGTAATCTAAAGCATTATCGTCAAGACCAAGTCTACCAAGTTCTACTTTAAGTTTTTCATAGAACTTTTCATAATCTACATTTTCAAATGCTGCAGGATTATCAGTTATAAGATTGCCATTATCGTCAACAGGTATATTAAAATCTTTCATAAGATTTATAAAACTGCCTTTGATATTAGCAGTCATTAAATCAAAATACTTCTGCTTAGTAGCATAAAGAGGATGATCTCTTTGAATATTATCAATAATCTTTTTAGCAATCTGAATAGCAAACTTATTGTTAGCAAACATATGCTGAGGAACTTTTTGTTGTTCATAAAGATAGTTATAAGAATAAGGTTGAACAGCCTTAGTTATAAGTTCCTTATATTTTCTAGCATTCTTAATTTGCTTATCAAGTACTTTCTTAGTTTCAGTATCTTTATTTTTGCCAGCCTCTTTCTTTTGACGTTCAAGACTGTCTACTTGATTAAAATCTACAATCTCTTGCTTAAGACTTCCATCTTCATCAAATATATCAACTATATAACCATTAGCAGCCTTTGATGTTTCATCTGTATTAATCTGATGAATATCATTAGCTCTCATAAAATCATATACTTGTTCTAACTCAGTGCCTTCAATAAACTGAGGAACAAGAACAAATTCAGCATTCTTAATTTGACGAGGAATTTTACGATTTGTAACAGGATCATAATACAAATCATAATAAATATTCTTTTGAACTTGTACAAATTCTTTTATATCTCCAGGTGTAAGTTCTTCACCATTCATTATTCTATTTATAAGTGGAGTATATTTGTCAAGTTCACCTCTAGCTGCTACACGACGTATCCATTCTTCAAATGTAATATAAGACTGAGCATCATTAACCTTAGCATCAGTATAGCCATGCTTACCATCATTACCACGCATAAGATTTCTAGCATCCTTTTCAGACATAGCGTGGATACCCATAAGTTTCTTGTTAGTAAGAGCTTTCTCAAGACTACTAAGAACTTGCTCTCTGAACTTTCTTGTAGTATGGAAAGTAATAGCATTAAATCTATCACTTAGTTCAACACCCCAACTTGCAGGACCAATTTGTATCTTGTCTACGGGGGAGGTAGTAAGAGTTCTTCTTATACTAGTAATACCATAAGGATTACCAGAAGCTTGATATTCTTTAGTACGTTTGAGGAAAGTTTGTACATCTTCATAATACTTAGTATCACCTTCAAGTAATTCATTAGAATTAACATACATAAGGTGATGATTAAGCATATAATCAGCAACGTTATCAAAGTTAAGAGTCTTACCTCTTAAGAAATCTTCTTTATTTTTAAGTCTAATATATGAATTGTCTATAAAGTCATTTATAAACTCTTCAATTTTAGCTTCAATAGCACGTTCTTGATTATCTGTAAGATTTAAATCAAACTTACCATTAGCTTCTACCCAAGTAACAAGATTTTCTAAACTAGGATTACTTGTAGTAGTCATATATGTAAGAACAGTATCCAAAAGTTCTTGTCCATAATTTCTAATTACGTTATTCTCTTCATCAAATACTACAAATCTATCAGACTCAAAAACTCTACCTGCTAGTTTACCATTTTCTTTTAATACTTCTCCTTTCTTACTAGTATGATAAATTGGACTAAGACCATTAGTGTCTTTAGCCCATTCTTCCTTTAATATAGGTCTAAGTTTCTTATCTCTAGTTATAACAAGAACTTGTTTTCCGTTGCGCATTATAGGTTGACCATTACCATCTACAGCAGCTTGAGTCTTAAACATTAAACGTATAGCATCTACAGCATCTATAAGTTCTTGTTTAAATACGCTTTTAAGTTGCTTAAATAATTGGTGGTCTTTATTTACAACACGTTTTCTAGTAACTGATAAGTCACCAAACTCAGCTTTATTCTTTTCTATAAAGTCAATCTCTAACGCTCTATGTAAAGTATCATAAAGATTTTTAGCAAGATCTTGATATTCTCCGTTTACTTTTTCTCCAGATATATTAAAAGTATTAGAGAATTTAGTGTCGTATAACTTACCATTATAATATCTTCCTTCCAATACATATGTAATGTAAGTACCGTCGTTATTCTTTTTACGGAATATTACTGCAACTCTAGCATTTTTACTATCTTTTTCTTTATCAGTAGAATCTTTAACAGCATCTTGTATTTGTTTCTGAACGTGTTGTTGTATCTTTACTAATTTTATAGTATTAGCATCTTTTCTACCTTCTTCATTACCATTTCTATTTACACCAAGTAAATCATCTATTGCAACAGTTGTCTCCCCCGTAGAAGAAATGTGCTTTAAAAATTCTTTGTCATCAGTAACATCTACTGTTCTAAATTCAAGAGCATCTAATAATTCTTGTGGAACATTAGCATTATTTTCGGTTATTTTTTTAACAACGTTGTCTATAAAATCATCAAACTCTGACTGATTACCAGTACTAAACAAAGGATGTTCTTGATTTACAAGATATCTTGGAGCTCTAAGAATAAAAGTTTTAGGAGCATCAGAAGGAATGCGTAAGAAATATCTACCAAGTTTGATGTTCTGTCCATCAATACTACTATCAATATCAGAGAAGAAGTTAGACCAAGATGTACCAATATAATCTCCTTTACTCATTTCAGAATAAAGAACCGGAGTTTCAGTATCTTGATTAATAGCACCGTTAAACAAAGTAAATTGTAAAAGGTCATTTGCATATTCTGTGGGAATATATTTGCCATTTACAACTCTAAAAATACCAGGATGACCATCTTGTTCTATAAGAATATTACTCATTCTATATTGAACTGTATCATTAAGATGATAGTCATCAGCAAGTAATTGTAGAGGAGAATCTTTTCCTCTTTCAGGATTTTCAAATATAGCTTTTAATCTAGTTATAAGACTACTATTAAGAACATCTGATGACTGATTACCATGAACGTTAACACTATTAATATTAGCTTTAATCAAAGTAAACTTCATCATATGTTCAGCGAAAGCCATAGGAGATTTAAGATGCCTAGCTTCAATAGGATCTTTCTTTTTAAGAGCTACTACATCTTTAAACGTAGCATCCTCAGCTTTCATTTTCTTAGTCCTAATCTTATACATCTGAGTTATATTATGCTCAGTAGCAGACTTTATAGCATCTTGCTTAGCTTTAATAGCTAACTGAATAGATTCGGCAGAGTCTACTGCATTTTTCAAATCACTATATAAAGCGTTAATTGCTTCTTGTATACTAACACCAGGATTATTATATACAAAATTAACAAGAGATAAATGACTAAGAGAAGGATAGAAAAGTTTAAGTTGGTCATACAAAGCTTTAATTGCTCTATCAACTTTAGCACTTCTTCCAACTTCATTTTCTAAGCCAGCTAAAACACCTACTTGTTTATGTCTATTATTTAAGAATAAAAGTTTATCAAAATCAGACTTTACATCATTATAATTTACATTTATACAAGATGAAACAAATTCATTTTTATATTGAGCTCTAAGAGTATCAAGACGGCTAGCATTAGGATTACTAACTCTGTATCTAACAATACCATCGTTTAAAACAGTTTGTGCTTTAGATATAATATGCTTACCAAAATTAGTATAGAAAGCATATCTTAAATCTCTATCGCTTTCTAATTGATTAGCAAGAACACTAAGACCTGCATATTCAGGGAATGTTTCAGCAATAATACGTACAGATTGAGCCATGGCCTCAGCATCATCTTTGTCTACATAAACATATAACAAAGTAGCTATTTCTGTAGCATTGTGATATTCAGGAAAACCAATAGAAGGATCAATCTTTAAATCTAATTCGTCTTGATCATTAGTTTGAATCTTATCGCTTTCATTGTTAGCTTTAGCAACAGGACTGTTAAGCTTAGGAATAGTATTAAGTACTCTTCTTATACGTTCAGTAAGATGTTTCTTAAAGTCATCTAATTCTCCATGATGAAGGTTATAATCTCTAATAGTTGTATCAGTTTCACCTTCTTGGTCTGCTTCATCTGGATCGTTATGGTCATTATTCTCTGTTGCGTTCAAAGCATTAGTAATAGCATCTTCTAAATCATCAAGATTATCATATCTAGAAAGTTGTAAACTAGTAATAAGTTTACTATTTTTAATTTCATCAAATACTTTACTTTGCTCTGATTTATCCGTTGGATTTTCTTTATATGTAGAAGTTAATTCTCTATAAAGAGCCGTCCAGTTAAGAGTAGCATCATCATAAGGTTCATCTTCTTTAGCAAGTGCTATAAGTTCATCAAGATATTCACCGCAATTAGTAGTTAAATTTCTCCAAATAGCCTTATAAGTTTCTTCATCTCCATTAGCAAGCATTGCAGCAAGTTTCATTCTAATATATTTAATATTTTCAGAAGCAAGCTTACCGAGTATATTATCTGTTATATTTTCCTCACTACGTTCTATATTCATATAATCTTTATATATAAGCATAGACACATAAGCAAGAGCTTTCTTTCTAGCTAAAGGAGAGGTATAGCCGAACATTGCTGCTCGGCTATGATTAATTTGAACTTCAGTTGCTTTGTAAGTAGGAACAAGATATTCATAATATTTAACTATAGCGTTCTTAACTTGAACCGCAGACATATTATTTATATCAAGTTCTTTCTTAAATTCTTTTTTATACCACGTCTTAAACTTATCTCTAGGCTCAAGAACTTCTTCTTGTGGATTACTAACAAATGCTTTACTAAAATACTCTAGAAATTGCGCTACATCGGTACCACAGAATTTCTCTAAACTAGACAACTTAACGTTGTTTTGATTAATTGAACAAACATCTGCCATATTAATTACATTTTATAGATAAAACACCATTGTTTATTTTCTCATTAATATCAAAGTAAGTATCTCCATTAACATTATCAAGACCACCTCTTAATGTTGGAACTACCATTGGAATAGTACTGGCCTTTATACCCTTAGGCATTTCAGGAACTTCATCTTCTGTATTATCTATTACTAGTTCCCCTGTAGAAGGAATTTGTGTATGATTATTCCTTACCTTAACTTCAAAACCTACTACACCATCATCAACAGGTACTTCTTCAACTTCATCTTCTGCAAAATGTAATTCACCTTGAACTACTTTTGGACCTTCTACTTTAGTATGAGGTTTAGTAGCACGTCTGGCTCTTACTTTCTTTTCTACCAATTCTTGAGGAGTATTCATAATAGTTTCCTCAAATATAGCATATTCTTTTGCAAGAAGATTATCTTTATTTACTTCAAACTTTTCTCCATTAGGACCTTTAAGAACATCTGCTAACCAATTTATAAGTTTATCGAAGAGTTTACCAAGTAATGTCTTAGGACTCTTAGGATTATTTAAAGGAACATCAGCTGCAGTTTCATTGAGTTCTCGCATTAAGTCAACATTAGTAAGACTTTCAATTATAAACTCTTCTAAATCCATATCAGGATTAGACATAGCATGAGAAGAAGTAGGATGTTTTCTACTATATTCTTCCCAAAGTTCTGTTAGGTCTTTCTTATATCTAGCATTAAGTTCTGGATTAGCTTTATCGTTATCGTCTATAAAGGCATGAACATTTTCGTGAAGCAGATGATGAAGAGCATCGTCTATTTCTGTTACGTTGCCATCAAGAAGATTCATAAACTTACTTCCGACAACAATCTGACCTTTTGCAACTTTAATTTCTTTATCTCCAATTTTTAATGTAGCGTCGCTAGGAATGTATGCAGCATATACTTTATCAGAAATAGTATCAGTACTATTATCAGAAATAGTATCAGTACTATTATCAGAATATACAATAGTTGCACCATTGAAATTCTCTACAAAGATAACATTTTTATGCAATAATTTATTAAGAATTGTGCTATTTTTTGTTAAATTGTATAAAGAAGGATTGGCATTTCCTATTCTACTAAGAATTGCTTTTATAATTGCTTTACTGATATTTGTATTAGGCCTAGAATTATTAATTAGATCATTAACAATCTTACTAAGAGGTTCAACAATAGGCTCTACTGTAACTTTCTCTACGGGGGAGTTTTCGCCAACAGTATATTGAATACCAAAATCTCCATCACTATTATCAAATATAGTAAAGTTACTACCAGATACAGGTTTAGTAGTAAGGTTCACAATATCGTTGAAAATAATAAAGTCGCTAAAGTTTCCAGCTTTACCATCACGACCTACATTAGGAATTATTATATCTCCGTTAGGTTGAGCGTATTGTTTAGATTTTGCACCAGGTTTCTTAACGCCTGTTACTTTAAGCACAAGATTTCCATCTGCGTCTCTTCCTAAGAAAGAACCATAATCCATAGAAGAATTGCTATCTGCATTGATATTAATAGGATCAATTCTAACAGCCAAAGAATCTATAAGAACTTTCTTAATGAGATCTCTCATTATAGTCATTTGTCTTTGAGCATCCATATCTCCTGTATTAATATTCCATACAACAGCAGGATTATTCTTACCTTCAACATAGTCTTGAACTGCAGCTCTAGCTTTAGAAGTTCTACCAGTTTTACTATTAAATAGAGGAGTAGTATCATAGAATGTTAAGAAATGAACTTCACCTTCTTCTTTGCTAGTAGGAGATATAATTTCTCCAGTAGTAGTATTTACTTTGTATTTAATAGAGAAACCATTTCCACTAGGAAGAACACTTCTAAAGAAACCTGCAAATAAAGAACCACCAAGTTTAGAAGTTTCAGCAGACTTATGTCCAAGCATATCTAAAAAGGCTTGAAGATTCTCACTATTAGGTCTTAAGAACCATTCATCCATAAGTTCAAATAGACGAGTTTCTAGAGCTTCTTTAAAAGCAGCAAGCTTAACATTATCCTCAAATAGTTTATTATTTGCTTGTATAGGATAAGCGTTAATAGTAACACGTTGTCCATCAGGAGTATTTATAACAACTACACTTCTACCGGTTGTATCAACACCACCCATAGATAAAGGTTGTCCATTAGAAACTACTACTTGAGAACGATTACTTCTATCACCAGCAGCAAGATGTATTTCTCCTTTATGCTGTTCTGCTATAGCTTTAGTAGCAGGTAAAGCATCTTCAGCTTTAGTTCTTTTAAGAACAGGTTTACCTACACTTTCTACTTGGACACCTACATCAAGAAGTTCAGTACCATGATTTTCTATAGATCTTTCTATAATATGTCTAGCTTCATTACTATCTACCATTTTATTAAACCACTGGTCTATAGATTCAATATAATTTTGTTTCCATAAATCAGCATCTTCATCAGTAGTTTCATAATTAAGTTCTTCTACATATATATTCCATTTGTCTTGAGTATATATATCAAGACTAGCAAGATGTCTAATTCTTTCTCTATTACCTTCTTTATCTCTTTTACTTTGTTGTTCAAAGTCTTTTAACTTTGTATTGTTATCTTCAGCAAAAGCTTTTAAATAACTATAAGCTTTATCTAGTAACTCATCTCCAATTCCATTATATGCTTCTTCAGAAGTAAGAGTTTCATATTGAACAAGAGTTTCTCTAAATAATTTAGCATTTTTATTATCGCTAGTAAATAATTGTTTAAAGAAAATTTGAATAGGATATTCTTTCTTTCCTTTTTCTTTAGCCAAAGGAATTTCATAATGCCAACCTTGAAGATGTGCCATATACATAGTTTGCCCATCATTCTTCATAGGAGTTGGAGCTTTAGCTATAAGTGTTTCTTTACCATCGTTATCAACAACTATAAAATCTATCCCGCCTACAAAAGTTCCTCCTTCAGGATTCTTTGTTTTATCTTTAGCTTTATCATAATTAGCTCTAACATACAGCTTATGACCAGGGCGTAAAGACTTAACAGCTTTAATTACATTTTCTTTAAGTTGTTTCTTTTCTTCTTTAGTATATTCTACGTTCTTTGCTTTATCTTTATACTTTAATCCATCTATATAATCTAATAGACCGTTAATGTTCAATGTTCTACCGCTAATACTCTTTTCAATATTTTCTTTTACAGTATCAATAGAAGCATTAACACTATCTATTAATTGAGTTTCATTAAGAGCTCTTCCTTTAATAGTAGTATATTTATCAGGATGTTCCGCTATAATTCTAGTAAAAGCGTTATACATTTCTTGAGCCTCAACCTCACTATTAGTTATATGCCTAGCATAACGAAGAAGAGCTTCAAGAGGAATAACGTATTTACCATTTATAGTACCATTAGATAAGTGTCTATTGAAATGGTCTAGAAGATTAGAAAAAGTTCTATCAAGAATAGCATTAGCTTCTTGAATAACTTTATCTTCTTTAGAATTTGTAGCTATAGTACTAAGTCTAATTATATTTTTAGCCAACTTAGATTCTATAGTTTCACCTTCATCTTCATATAATTCTTCTAAAGTTTCGAAAGCCCTATCAACAAGATCTTCTACTGTACTATCTTCTACACCGTTCAGCAAAGGCTTAACTTGTTCTACTACTACATTGCGAAGACCAGCTTTATCTATACCAGTAGGATTATTTTCTTCAAGAGAAGAAATAGCGTTGTCAATAGCAGCAACAATACTAGATTGAGAAACCTCTTCTTGCTCCCCCGTAGAAGAAACTGTTGATGTGCCAGCAGCACCTTCAGTAGTACCACCTTCAGCACTACCAGTAGTACTAACAACTTGTCCTACGCCCTCGCCTTGTTCGTCATCTTCAAGCGGTACAACTTCTTTTATTTGCCCTGTTCCTTGCTCTGTGGCTGCGTTTTGTGTGCCTGCTGATTGATTGTTAAGCCCAGAAGATTGAGCCGCTGAATTTTGATTTTGAGATGCAGAAGATTTTTCTTTTGCTGCTTTAATACTTTCGTTTATAATTTTAACAGCGTCTTTATCTTCAGAGTACTCATAAATATCATTATATTCAAGAGCTTCATATATATCTTTAAGAACAATATCCTGTTCAGCTCTATTAAATTTAGAAAGAGTAGTCATGTAATCATAAGCACTCTTTTCTTCTTCTGTAAAGTTATCATACAGGTAGGTATGTTCATCGTATCTAACATTAGCTTCAAGTTCAACTTTTACAGCGTATTTACCATACTTTTTAGCTAATTGTTGATACAGCAGAGAAGCACTTTCGTGAGCAGCAGCACGACCTTGATTTAGCTGATTGATAATATCGTTAGCTCTACGTTGAATCTGTTCTTTAGTTGTATTGATTTTAGTTTTATTATAAAGTTGATTCAGTTCAAGAGCAGCAATTTCTCTATAGTTAGATTCAAGCTGAGCATTTATGTTTTGCAGAGCTTTAATTTTACCCTCATTATCGTGAATGTTCTTAATAATTTCATTTTTAGAATTAGCAAGACCTACTACTTCATTTAAGAAAGTATCAGTGTCAGTTTCAGTACTAGGATTAGCATCAAGAATAGCACTAATAGATGGCACTAACTCCTTCATAAGGTTTCTATCTCTATTATTAACAGCTTCTGCTAACTTCTTAAATTTATCAGTACCTTCACTAGCTTGATAGGTATGTTTCTCTCCTTTTCTAAAGGGGAGCAATTCAACAGAAGCAACTGCTTGAGCACTAATAAGAAGATTAGCAGCACTAGCGGCGTCATTAGTAATAACTTCACCATTAAGACCTGTAGAGGTAACAGTACTATTCTTAACTATTTCATCAACAAGCATTCTTTCAGTTTGCTCATATTGAGCAATCATAGCTTGACCTGCAGCAGTAGTATGTTGCTTTTTCTTTTTAATATCAGCAATCTCTGCTCTAATCATACCAAGCTGATGAGCTCTACCTATTTGTTGAATAATAGCTTTGAAACTATCAACACCATTTTCTCTTGCTGCTTTTTCAAGTTCGTCTTTAGAGTCATTTTCAAGAACTCCATTAGCTTTATTTAAAGCATCAATCTGATTTTGATAATGCTTATTTTCTAATTCAGTTTTGATATTTTCTCTAGCTATGATACCAAATACTTCAGAAGGAATAGTACTCAAATCAGCATCATTTTGTTCTCCCCAATCTGCAACAGTGTTGTAAATAAGACGGAGTTGTTTATCGTATTCACGTTTAAGTTGGTCACCTTGTCTAAGAATATCTCTTTGAGCCATATTAGCTTCTTCTTCTGTCATCATACCATTATCAACAAAGAATTGCTTAAGCTCATTAGAAGAAAGATACTCTTTAGCTAAATCATAATTACCAGCTTCCATTGCATCAAGAAGAACATCATCTCTAAATTCAAGTAATGCTCTTTGTCTAGCAATAGCTTTTTCTTCATCAGTCTTTAAAGTACCATCAGCAGATACTCCAAAGACATCTTTTCCATCATTAATCTTTTCTATCTTTTCTTTTACATCATTAAACTTTTTAACGTTCTGCTCAAGATTAGCTTTACGTAAAGTTATTTCAGTATCAGCAAAAGCTTCTTTAAATGTTGGAATATGAATAGGTTGCTCTGGGTTATCAACTTGATTTTTAGCAGCTTGCTTAGCTTTCTGAATTTTATCAACAGCATGTATAAATCTATTTCCATACTCAGCGCCTGCGTTAAATATAACACCACCAGCTAATCCCCAGAAAGCAGAGTCCCAAAGCTTAGGAGCTTTGAGATAATTAGGAAGTCTATCAGATAGAAAACTACTTTCAGCTTCTTGATTTAATAGAACTTTACCATAATTAAAACCTTCTTCTTGGGCAATATAGTTAACAGCTTCTTCTCCAGCTTCAGATAACTCAGAAAGAATAGTATGCTTAGCACCAAATGCTAAGTCGCTAGCAGCATCTCCAAATTTTTGAAGTCTAGTTATACTTTCAAGCATCTTTTTAACAGCATCGTCAGACATTCCAATAGTATTAATATTCTGACGATTAAGTCTTCTTAAAGCTGCACGACTAGGACCATTGATAACTCTGCCAACACTACCGATAGCATACATCTGATAAATATCAGAAAATACATTCCAAAGGTCATCTTTAAAAGTTTCAGTAGCTGATTCTTGAGCAACAAGATTTGCAATACTATCATCACTACTCCAATCAGCAGCATCTTCTCCAAATCTATCTATAAGACTATTAATAGCATTTTGTTTTTCTTCAGAGTCCATACCTTTAAGAATCTGAAGCATAATAGGCTTAGCATCATCATAAGTTTGACGAGCCTCTTGATAGTTTTCAAGAAGTCTCGAAGTGATACCACTTACAGCATAGTCAGCAAGATTCTTTAAGTTTTGTCCTCTATTTCCTTCAACAAAAGCGTTAAGCTTAGCAGAAGCGCTAACTCTGCTAGCAGCCTCTGCTGCTTCAGCAGTTTCTCCTATTTGATTAGCTCTGTGTGCTTTCTCAGCATTTCGCATAAGTCTAACACCTTTCTTAGTTACAAAACTAGCACTTTTAGCTAATCCCCAACTTACAGCTTTAGAAGGAATAAGAAGTGTTAGAGAAGATATAACACTAGGTAAACCACCAAAGATAAATCCAGAATTCATAAGACCTCCGTTAAGAACATTAACGTCAGGATCTTGATAAATAGGAGCAACATCTTCTCTAATTTGATTTTGCCAAGCTTCGAGTTGAGAACTTACAGGATTTTGATAACCAGTATCAGACCAAAGTTCTCTAAGAGTTAATAAATCAAATAAGTCAGCAAAAGCTTTTACAGTACCTAGAGTACCTTCACTTATAGTTTGTGCAAGAGAATTTCTAGCTTGTTCAAGTCCAGATTGAGCATCAGCAAGTATTTTAGGGAAATCATTATTTAAGTAATCATTTCTTCTAAGGGGGAGCTTTTCTCTTAACATTCCTTGAGCAAGTCTATCAGACTCTTTATCAGGATTAAATACAGTAGGAATGTCAGCAGTACCTAATAGAGTACTACTGACATTTTGCGAGGTTGCATCTGTGCTTATTATATACTTAGGCTGACCATTTCCTTTTTTATAATTAGGATTTCTTACATAGTCACCACCATAATTAAAAAATCTATTTGCATCCATATTATTCTACTTTAATAGTTACAGCTCGTTTGCCTTTATAATTAGCACCATTCAGAATTGAATTGTATAAGTCGTAAGCCTTATTCAAATATTCTCTTTCATTATCTTCTGAAACTAATTCTTTAGCACCTTGTAAAGCATAACCCCAAGCATCTTTATCTATGGCATCTTCGAAAGTATCAAAATTGTACTGACGTTTAGAAGCCAAAGTATTATACTTTTGTTGTAGACCTCTGATACCTCTTTCTTTAATGAAATTCTCATCAAGAATTTGTAATGCTTGTTGTCTAGTAACATCTTCAAAAGAACCATCAGCTTTTTTAAGAGTACCTCCATAAGGATTATTTAGTTCTAATATAGAACCATCAATCATTTCATATGGATATTTATATTGGTCCATAAGAATAAGTTCTTTCATAGCTTGAAACTCAGTACGATATTCAAAAGCTTGAGTCATTTGTTCTTGAGGCCAAGGATTTTCAATAAAAATAGTTCTATGTATTTGAGAATTATCTTCTCCAAATGCAGAGAAAAGACCTTCTTTGGATTTAGGAAGAATATCAATCTGATAACCAAACTTATCACCTAACATAGCCATCTTAACTCCTGCAAGTCTATCATCAGCGGTTCCTATTCTGTTATCTCTGATAGCATCACGAAGAATTTGCTGATACATAATCTTTTCTTCAGGACTAAGTTGATGATAGTTAGGGTCATCTTGCTCACCTGTAGCCCAAACATTTTCTTGACTTAAGTTAAGAGCTGTAAGACCACCAATAAGTTGTCCATCAAGACGTTCTACTGTTTTCTTATATTCATCAGTATCTCCTGTAGTAGTAAGAAGTTCTTCAGCTCTAGCGTGAGCAGCAGTTTTCCAAGGAAGACTAAAAGAAGATACAACCAAATCTCTACTAGCTTGTTTATGTAAATTATCGTAGTTATCTTTAGCATCTTTCATAAGACCGTATACATTAGAAAGAGCTCCGTTGAATTTACCATCTACAACACTAGCATAGTTATTAATAATATTTCCTTTGTTGTCACGACTTCTATATTCTACACCTCTTGTAGCATCTACATTTTTAGATGTCTGTAAAGCAATAGTTCCAGCCAAATCTCCAAAACCTGAAAGTCTAGTAACTCGCCTAACAGCTTTATCACGTTCTGAAACATGCGCCTTATAAACATTATCTATAATATTATAGAATTGAGGATTAGATTTGTTAATAGATATAGTTCTATTACCATTATCTAAACCTAATAAAACATTATATTGTTCAAGTTCTTTTTCAGTAGTTCCTAAGTTAGATAAAAATGTATTGAAAGCATCCTTAGATTTAAATTTAAATTCTAGCTGAGTAGCTTTAATAGGTGTACGTTTAACATTTTCTACTAGACCACCGTAACTAGTACCAGTACTACGTTCTGTGTATCCATCACCAATACCTGATAGAGATTTAGTGTAAGAATCATAATACCTATTTCTTCCTTTCTCTATAGTACTACCACTTCTAATAGCATCGAGAAAATAGTATTGCTCTTTTTGTGAATCGTTTACTGCATATCTAAGCATAGATTCATCTTTATGTATCTTTTGTCTTAGATTGCTAATAAAAGGTTGAAGAGCATCTTTTTCTTCGTAACTTTCTGTATTATTAGATAATTCAGTAAGATAATTAAGAGCACCAGTATAATTAGTGTCCTTAATCATAGCATCATACTTATTCTTGTCAAATGTTTCTTTTATACTAGGCATACTATTTTACTTTTTAGTTTTATTTACAGCTTTGCTAATATCATCACTACTACCTATTTTAGTGTTTAAATAATTCCTTAAAGCGTTATCTATCATACCACCAGGGCCTCTGGTTAAAAGATTAAGATTAAGGGATGTAAAGCCTCCACCAAGGTCACCACTTCCATAACTACTTTTACTACCACTTTCTCCGCCAGATACATTAAAGGTAGTGTTAAGACGATTATAAGACATAGATTCAAGAGTCTTATGAGAAGAATTATAAAGATACTCTTGAGGACTATAAGGCTTAGCTTCGTTGCCATCGACATATAAATCTTGTCTAAGTCTTTCTTGTTCAGCCTCAAGTCTAATTCTATCGTTTCTATCTAGATTAGGATTTTCTAATTCTTTCTCAGTTCTATCTAGAAGCCATTGATTAACATCCATTTGTTGTTGCATATAACGAATAGCTTCAGGATGACGTTTAAGAGCTTCGTTCCATACATTATTAATTGTATCAAAATCTTTTCTACTCCAAGCTTGACCACTATGAGATAAAGCTGCAGCATCAGGAGAAAAATAATCTGTTTTTTGACCTGTTGCTGTTCTAGCTCTAACACCTTGAGAACTACCACTTTGTTCAGCTACTGTATGACCTACCCAAGTAAATAAACTACTAAGGTCTACTTGCTGCATAGGCTTAGCATACTCTGTAAGAGAATAAGATTTCATGTTACCATTCTCGTCATAAGTTCCATTAAACCTATAATTATTAGTAGCCATGAAATAATCTCTTGTATCTTTATCTATTTTGTTATTCAGATATAAAGTATCTAATTCCTTTTTATAATTTTCGTAATTCTCATTTTCTTTTTCTTTAGCAAGAAGTTCTGGATTACTTGCTGCCTCTCTAGCAAGACGAATAGCTGCAGTTAAAGCGGTAGAATAATTTCCAAATTGTGCAGCGTTATCTATTTGTTTTGTAATATCATCTATATAATTTTGTTTCCATTCATCTTCTGCTGCGTTAAGTTTTACATTAGCTAAAACAGATTGAATAGCAGCTCTTTGTTCGATAGCTTTTTCGTGTTGTTGGGTAATCTTATCTACAGCATTACCAAATATATCTAAATGATAATTCCTTTTAAGACCAAAAGGAACATATCCACCTCTTATTGTAGTTTCACTATTTGTAGGCATAACATTATTCTTTTATTTACAAATATAGGTAAAACTTCCGACACTAACAAATGTCGGAAGCTAAAAATGTTAATTATTATAAGGTTTATAAGACTTTCCCCATTGTGTATAAGGACTTTCGTAAGTATTCCAATCCATAAATTTATAATTTAAACTTGGAACATAATCAGTTTGATAATTTGTTTTTGGAACTTCTTGTCTATTCTTTTTAAACAGTCTATCCCAAAAATATTTAAAACTACTACTATTATTATTACTATATGGAGCAGTTAATTTATCATTCCACCAATTAAATCTAGATAAAGCTTCATTATAAGTCTTTTTACCAGTTTCGGAAGTATCATCTCTATATTGGTTCATAATTCTGCTAGCATCATCTCTTAAACTTTTCATTGTTTTGGTATCAAAATTATATCCTAAAGTTGATGCTCTTTCAGCAGAGCCATATGCAGAGCTTGCAAGTTGCATGTTACGAGCTTGTTCAGCTTGATAATTATCAATACCTTGTTGTAAGAAACCTCCTATAGAACTGTCAATGCCTTGAATCATTCCAACATTAGATTCAAGTTTAGATTGCTGTAAAGCTAATCTAGTAGCAAGTTGTTGATTTTTAATTTCTGCAACCTTTTGGTAATAAGCATTTCTTGCAGCAGCATTTCTTCCTCTAAATTGTTGTTGACGTTCAGCATTAGTTTGCCTAAGTTCTATATTTTTGTTTCTAGTTTCATCAGCAATCTTCATAAGTTCATACATAGCATTTGTTCCTATTTGTTGATTGCGTCCAAGACCAACATTAGCACTAGCTGTATTTGTTGCAATATCGTTTCTAGCATTAATATCTTCTCTTATTACAGCTGCTTTTTTGGCTCCATCTTCGACTCTAGTTGGTCCTGCAACATAAGCTTCTTCTACATAATTAGGCAACTCATAATTTATATTATTGAGTATATCATCATATGCCGAACTAGCATAAGCACCAGATAATATACTTCCTAAAACATTTGCGCCTAATCCAATATAATCAGGAGTATAAAAACTAGCTCCTCGTAAAGCCTTATCTCTTCCTACGTGGGAACTTTTACCATCTCTAAGATGACGTTTTCTAGATATAGCTTGTTCTCTTTCTAAATAATATGGATTTTCCCCATTCGCAGCTCTGTCCGCATAACTAATTCCTCCTTTTTTCAAATCTTTTGAGAAAATCATAACTTGATTGGGATCTACAACCCAAGTTTCTCCTCCTTGTGTTTCAAAGTCTTTTCCTCCAACAGTTTTTGCTCCAGTTCCTGTTTTACCTTGAGCGTTAGTCTGTTTATGACTAGGACCTAAATCTCTATAAGTGCCAGGAGGTACTTCTTGTCCTGGATATATAAGTTCCCCCGTAGAAGAAACTAGTGGACCTCCATCAGTTATTTTAACTCCAGCATTTCTAAGTTTTCTTCTACCACCGTTTTTATAAACATATTCTTCTTCAGGTTGCTGCGCGTTAGTTGCAAAATAATTATTCATACTAGATGCTGAATTTTCTAATTGTTCTCGTTTTGCAGCTTCTAACTGAGCACGTTTTTGGGCTTCTAAAGAAGCTCCTTGCATTCTACTACTTTCACTAGCACTATACAGAGTTCCAGCTAAACCTGCTATACCTGAAATAAGAGCACCCCAAAAAGCTTTTTCTCTACCGCCTTCTTTTAAACATCTTCTTTTCATAATTAATATCTGTTTATATTAACATCAACACCTTCTAGTTTAACATTAACATCGTTATTAAATATAAATCTAACAACAATATATTTTCCATAAATAAGACTTCTACTATCAGAACTCATTAAATGAGATGAATCATAACTATTAGCTTCTATATACTTATCAGGATCAATTCCTAATTTTTGAGCATCTGCTATTAATTCAGTATCTGTAATAAGAGTCGATATTTTATTTCTAAAATAATTTAAGTTCCAACAGCCTTTATCGTAATAAGGATGTTTATAGTCATTTAAATCGTTTATTTTTTCTTTATTAATTTCTATATTTAAATCTCCACTATCTGTTTCATCTGTATATATTTTTAATTCATTACCAGAATAATGACGTTCTAATTGTTCTTCTGTTATTTTATAAGGATACACTGTTCCAACAATTTCAGAAAGAATATATCTTATACTATCTACTTGTTTTATAGAAAAATAGTCATTATTAAATATAACGTCTATATAACTTTTACCTGTAACAGTATTAGGGTCTGTAAGCCTTTTAGAATAATAAGGAAAATAACTATCTCCTTGTGTTTTTAATTCTCCATACTCTACTCTTTTAGTATTGTCAAATTTGTAAAGAATACTTTGAGTATCTTTATCTAATACATAAGAAGCGTTAGCTGTTCTAAAATTATCTGTAAATTTATAATCATGAAGACTTATAAAACTGTTGGTGTTAAAATTATAACTTAATGTTATATTACTTTCAACATTATTATTTATAAAATATATACAAACTAAAAGTCTATTATATATTATATCTTCTGCAAATCTAACTTTACTTATATTTAGAGCTTTAATAAAGTTATTTATATCTTTAGAAATTATATCTGCTTTTCCGTTTTCATATCTAAAAATAAGTTTGTTAGTTTTATCAAACCAGATATATCCATTTTTAGTAAGTATAGCTTCTTCTTTTTCTGTTAAACCACCAAAACCTTCATTTGAAGGCATTATATCTTGATAATCTATATCAAAAGTATCAGGTATATCTAATTGGCTTTTTGATGTAAGTTTTGGGCTTCTATCAAATACAAAAATAGATTGCTCAGTATGAACTATAAAATATAGTCCTATACCAATTATATTTACAATTTTACCTTTATTTTCTAAAATGTTTTTATAATTATTTATATCAAAATGTCTAAATCCATTTACAAGACTTTCGTCTGATATTACATCACTTCTACGAACAGTTTTATCAAATATGTAAATATTATTTTCATTAAAATTAGTATAAGATTTTGAAGGCTTAGCCATATATCCAGCTTTAAGCTCTAAAAAATCATGAAGTTTGTCAGGAGAGATTACAGTATTTACTCTTAAAGTATCTTTATATTCAGTACCAGTATATCTATGTAAAGTTACAGCAGCTTGTTGAAAATCTTCTTTTATATTCATAGCCTCTGTAGGGTATTGAGAATACATAGATATAGCATTTATTTTAACATTATATTCTGTTCTACTTTCTCCTGTTGTACTATTTATAGAAAATCCATTAACAAAACTATTAGCAGGATCTATTATAATTTCACTAGATACTTCTTCACTTGTAGAACTAACATATTTTATTATCAGTTGTGAATTATAAAAAGCAGGAAGATAATCACAATCTTCTATTTCTTCATCCCAAGTATATATATTTTTTGTAAGTCTATAAAGAACTTTATTTTTATTATTATATATATTATTTATATTTTTAATCCAATACGCTACTCTTTTAGTAGGAGTATTCATAGAACCAGATTCTGCAAGTATAGATTCTATATGATTATTAGTTAATCTGTTTTCTATGTATTTTAAAGTTCCAGCTTGTATAGAATATTCTACATCATCTATAAATATTTTATTACCGCGTATATTATCTAAATCAAATAAATAACTAGCATTTGTAAAACTTATAGCTTTATTTTCTTCAGAACCACCAGTAAATCCTGTTATATATATACAGTCTACAGTACTTTCAACATTTTCATAAGTTATAAAATATCCAATATAATTGCCAGCAGGTTTTTTTGCAGAAAATTTTGGAATTATAACAGTATTCCCTTCAGATACATTATAACTTTTAGTTTCAAGAGTTATAGGAAATCCTAATGTATTAGACCCATCCTCTCTTATATAATGTATAAAAAAGTTATATTTTTGATAAGGATGTAAAGTTCTTGTATTAACCCCTGGGTCTTTATTTTCACCACCTGATTCTTCTGGATTATCATCATCGTCACCACCTGGAGAGTCTTCGTCTCTACTTTCTGCTCTTATAACAGATAGTCTAATGTCATTAGGCATTTCTGTTCCAGGTTGAAAAGCACCTCCTAACTCATGGTCATAACCGTTTCCAAAGAATACAAAGTCTGTAGAAAGGTTACTATAATAAGCTAAAAGACAACTATGTTCTCCATTAGTTCTTAATAAACTATAGCTTTTAGTTACACCTCCTTCAATATATTCTAATACTATATCTGTAGTATTATTATTTTCTATTATTTTTATATCATAATCTTGTATATTAAAATTCCATCCCCATCTTGCTGGGTCAGAAGCTCCATCTAGTAAATGCTTAGCTATACAAGTGGTTCCAGCATTAGTAAAATCACTAGAGCTTTGAATAAACCAATACATATTAGGAACATTGGTATTTCCCCAAGATATATTAGTCCACCTAATAACTAATATTTTAAGATATTGTGTTATTCCGTTTATAAAAGCAGCTTTACTATCTAAGTCTAATACACCATTTGCGTCAGATATTAAATTTCTAAATTCAACTGTATCATTTGTTTCTGTATACCTATATTCTCTTACTTGCTTAATTTTAAGTTCTATAGTCCATCTCTTATTTGTAGAAGACCTAACTTCTATAGATGGAGAATCTACAGAAGGGCTATTTATAGAAACTTCTGTATTATTTATAGCAAAACTCGATAAATCTTCTACAGGATATTCTTTATAATTAGTTATATAAAGTCTATTATTATAATTAACTATATTTTTTACGTCGAATAATTGATTAACTGTTTCTAATAAAAGGTCTACACTAGTTTCTTCTATAAAATTGTTATTTACAATTGAAACTTTTTGAAGTTCAGGAGTTATAACATATTCTCCTTGTATTCGTCCACGTATATCACTATCTCTTTTTATAATATATCCTAACTGATATTTTGAAAAATTATAATTTTCAAAAGATAAAGATAAAACTATACATTTATTAGATACAGCATTGCTATTAACAGTAAATGAATCTAAATTTATAGGTTCTGCTAAAGTGTCATTGTTTTTAAGATAAGCATGAGAATACTTTTTAGATAAAGATTCTTGTATGATATTAATATCTCCTGTTATTTGAAACCATTTAGTATAATTAAATTCGTCAATTTTAAATCTTATAAAAAAAGTATATACTCCGCATAAAAGGCTTCCATTAAGATTTACACTATAACTAGTGTCATATTTTGGAATAGTTTCTTCTATATTATGTGTTTGATAATAATTTGAATTATCTAAATTCCAACATTTCATAGGAACCATTATATTTCCAGGAACATCATATTCTCCTAAAGCTATAATAAGTTCACCTTTATAATTGTATGTATAACTTCCACAAAGTTTTCCACCATTCCATCGCCAATAAGTATTTACTCTATATAAAAGCATATTATCATAAGTTATACTAACATCATCAGGTTTTCTATAAATATAAGACTCATGATCAATTGTATTATAAGTAAATATTATAAGTTCATTATTACATGGTATAACTCCTACTATATTTTCAAAATTTCCAGGATCATCTACAGTTTCATCTTTAAATACATTAAAAACTTCAGTAAAACCTATATCATTAGTTAGAAAAGAACCTGTATCATCAACCATCATATTTTTTGCACAAGAAATGCTACCATAAGGCATATCTTTAGGGGTTCTATTAAGAATAAGTCTTTTTTGTATTTCCATAACTTAACCTCTAGGTAAAAAAGTACTGTTATAAAAGAAATTATTCCAACCTTCAGTATTAGCGAGTTTTCCTTTAACAGAAGCTGCTGCTTTAGGTCTAAGAGTATTCCATTGAATAAACGGATTAATTGCAGGACTAGGAGATTTCATATCATATACTGGATGTTTACTGCCTCTACTAAGATATTTAAACATACAATACCAAGCTAAAGCTTCTAAAAGTAAACCATCATCGTAAATATATGGACATTCACAATCGTAATAATCATCATGATATGTTGCAACCTCGAAAGTTTCTACTTCAATTTCATCAGTATCAAAATTAAGTTCTATATTATTGCAATCTAAAACAAAATTTCTATCACTTGAATTTACAACATCTGCAATTTGTACAGTTTCCCAACCATTTCTAGCGTTAGGATTAGTAATACCTATTTGCTCCCCCGTAGAAAGGATTGTAGATGTTGGACAATTGCAATCCTTTTCTCTATTAAAGGCAGGTATCTCGATACCATTGTTATCAAAAACACGAAGTTCCTCTGCATTAATAGTACAGGGGAATTGTGCAATTCTATTAGAAACTTCAAGTTTTCTACGTTTACGTTCCATAGGTAGAACTTTCATTTGAGAAAGAGCATCTATAGTCCACGCAGCTACTCTAGGAATCCAATCGCTTTCACTAATATTAAAATCATTATCGATTTTTCCTATTAGCCTTTGGAGTGTGAGCTGATTGTTGAGCTTCATTTCTTATAAAATTTAAATATAAAATATTATCAGTTTCTAAACAAAGTTTAAGTTTAAGTTTGATGTCAATAGGAAGTTCACAAATCTTATTTAAATCTTTATCACATTCATTGATAAGTTGTTCATTTGTCTTTCCTTTAATATGACGTCTAGCAAAAGTAGGAGTCAATCTATATTTTTCTCCAGTATTAAGTCTGCAATTTATAAGTGGCATTTCATAACAAACTTCACCGTTAAGATAAACTCTGTAATCTACACCGTTATAATCTGCACCAATACTCTTTGCGTATTCAGCTTCTTCTTTGTTCCAAAGTCTTTTACCTTCAGCAACAAGTTTTTGTTTATTAAGTTTTGTTGCATTATAATCAAGATGTTTACGTTTACCTTCAACAATTTTACATCTGTTGATACAAGTCCAGCCTATAGGACTTTCAAAAACATAACCATAACCATCTATTATAAGTTTTTTATGAACTTCATTATAGAACGCTTGAAGTATTTTTTGATATTGGTCAAGAGTTACATCAAGCATCTTTTCATACACATCTATTTGATGTTTAAGTTCATGTAATTCTTTTTGTTTACGTGCTAGTTTATAAATATTATAAGCAGGATTTGTTGCAATATATGCTTTTTTTCTGTTTAAAAACAATTCTTTAGCATTATTGTAAAAAGTTCCGTCAATGTATTTATTTTCTACAAACTCAGGAATCTGCATAAGGTCAAGTTTATAAACAGTTTTGTATGTTTCAGCTTTTAACTTAATATCATCATAAAAAGCTTTTTCTTCAACAAGTCCTTTCTCATAATCATCAACTGCTTTTTCGTATTTAGGTCCAATAGCATCTTTCATACTTTTATAATAGACCCTGAAATTAGTTGGAATTTCTTTTATAGCCATAATCTAAAATTAATATTTAATAGAGTTAGGGATTTCATCTGTTTCACGAACAGTACTAATAAGATCTCTCTTATAAATAATCTCTTTAAGTTGACCAATCATGTCTTCGCTAAGAAGATATTCATTTTCGTCAAGCCAAGTACTTTCAGGAGTTTCAGTGCCGTTAATAAGAGAAATCTCATTAGGATGTTCAAAAGCAGACTCTATAACAATTTTATCTAGTTCAAAAGGTTTGTTATCAACTGGAAATATATAAATATATTCATTAATATAGTCATAACAAGGCATACCGCAAAGACCAGGTACAGCACTTCTAAATCTAGCAGACGTTTCTTTAATGTATGGAAACTCTCTATTAGTTTTAAAACCAGCTGAACTAACCCTATCAAAAGGAAGATTGTTAGTAAGCCTAACAGGACGAGGAACGCGTTGAAGAGTTCTTTTAATCTTTGTAATGTCATAATCATCGTATCCTTCTGGCAATTGAATATCACCATCATTTATTGTAGTAAGACTAACTTTAAATCTTTGAGTAAGTATCTTATCTACATAACCATGATTCTCGTAAGACCTTCTAATAATTTCATTACGAGTTTGGATAATCAATAGCTTTAGGTTTTCCCTCAACGCTTTGTTGTTTGGTTGCCTAACAGCATGAGCCATCTCTGATACTAATTGTGCTATTGACGCCATAATAAACAATATAAAGTTTAACGTTAAAATTATTATCTTTTTAAATATTAAAAATTCCTCCATAAAGAGTTGTAGAATAACAACTCGGAATATAGTCTGAGTGGTTCTAAACTTTATCTACTTCTCTATAAGGAGGAATTATATTTATTTTATTATTAATATTTTATTTATTATTTTATTTATTATTTTATATTTAATAATTAATTATATTTTATTTTAATTAATATTATTATTTTATATCTATTTATTATTTAATTAATAATATTTATTAATATTATATTTAATATTAATAATATTATTAATATAATAATTACAGACACCAACTCTGATGCCTGCAAATTTAGCAAATTTCTTACAAAATCACAAGAAAAGTTATGTTAAAAAATGTTATATTTATAAATTTTTAAATTATATGAGCAACATTATCTATAATAGTTTCAATTTTGGATTTATCATTAGCATTCTCATTGCTATGTAACCAACAGTATATGCTGGAGGTTCTCCTTCATCAGCAACATTATAAGCCTTTAGCATATGCTGTTTAATATGTTCAGCTTCATGAATAATAGAATTAACATAATCATATTTATTTTTATGATAGTTAAAAAGAACTACACTAATATGTTCTTTAATATTGCTACAAGTTACAGCTTTAGCTTCATACTTCAGATTGTAATAAACATCATCAATTCTTTCTACGGGGGAGCCAATAGCTTTCAGTTCAAAAGCTATATCACTAAAAAAGTTATAGTCTACATTATAATAAACTATAACTTCCCAATAACCGTCTATATTGATTAATTGTTTAATCATATAACATCATCCCAATCAATAGGATTATTCATAAACATACAATCAGCATAAAAACGATTGAACACATAACCTTCTTCTGCATCTGCATCATCAATTACATCTTTAACATATTTGCAAAGATGTTCTTCTGTTGGAACAGATTTACCAAGAAAGTCTGCTTGACACATATTAGCTACATAAACAGCGTCATATAATTTATTCCTTTTAAGCTTAATACCATAAGCTTCAAGCATTTCATCAACTTGTTCTTTGGTATAAGGCGTAATGTATTCTTTCTTACCGTTAATAACTTTATACATTCTAGAAGAAGCTTCTTTACAAAGTTTCTTATTAAAATGAGGACCATAGTTATTAATATAATACATCATTCCTTCAGGAATTTCATCATAACTTCCAGTTCTTGTATGATACATAATAGTAATATTATTAAAAAGGGCAGTGAGCTGAAAGCTCCCCCGTAGAGAAGAATTAGCATCACTGCCTAGTTAATCATTTTATTTTATTAGTTACATACGACCACCACGAGAGCCACCTCCACGACGATAACTATAGCGACCACCTCGACGAGCTTCTTCATATTCTTCATCGTCACGATAGCGATAATCTTCATCATCGTCTTCGATAGACTCTACAAGACAATCTTCTATCATCTCTGCATACTCCTTCATCTTCTTTACTTTCTTCAGAAGGTCTTTATGCTCTTCTTTATTACGAAATCTAACTATTACCATAATCTTTAATTTGTTTGTTTAGCTTTCTCTTTAAGTAAAGATATTGCCTCAGCTAGCTGAGATTTAAGACTTCCAACTTCATCTTTAAGTGCTTTAACTTCATCAGAATTACTTGCACTACCAGGCATAAGCTCATTAAGAACATTATCATACTGGGGAATGAGAGCTTCATGATAAGGTGCACTATCGACAACAGCTTTACTTTTATCTTTCAAACTTTTAATATAGTTATACAGAGAATCTTTATTATCTGCAATGACGAAAGTTTTATCTCCGAAATCAGCAATAGCACTATTACTGGGCACTTGTTGGAAAGTTTTCTTTTCGCCATTAATATTGCAAACAATATCAAGTCTTAACTCAGGCATTTGACCAAACATATTAGGATTATGACCTCCGATAGTTGGCGTAACACTTTCAACAGAAGCGGTAAACCACTTTATTTTATTTGTTCTATCTAGTCCATAGAGGACATTACCTTTACTTAAAGTAGAAAACATAGTTATACATTTTTAATTAATTAATCTACAGTCCTTGACATAAGAGTTAGCAAACCTCTAGTTCTATCATTGAACACAAGTATATTACTAACATTCAGCAATTCAGCAGCAGTTACTGGAGTACCATTAGGCAAAGTTAATGGTTTTGTAACATCATTAAGAGTAAGAGTTACAGGCAAAGTCGTAGTAGCATCTGCAGGGACAACAGTACTAATCATAATAGTAAGATAACCTACAGGCTGAATTCTACGAACACCAAGAGCAATGTTAATGGTCTCAGTTCCAACAGTAGTATTTGTAGAAACAATATACGGAATACCACCAGCGTTAGTTGCTATAATTTGATTACAACAAGCCATACGTTTACCTCCTATCCGATATTAATAAACAATACCACCACCGAAGCCAGAGCCCCAGCCACCAAAGTTACCACCAGGATAATAACCCTGACCTATGTAAGGAGTAGCATTAACACCTACAAGATTAGGCCACTGAACAGGAACAGTGTTAGGCTGTTTTGCAGCAATAGCATCAATCTTGTCATCAAGAGCGTGGAAAGCAGCATTAAACTGCAAGGTTTGATGGTCATTACTAATCTGATTACGCAGCTGAGTAATAATATCACCCTGAGTGTTAATCTTATTCTGCAACTCACGTTCCTTCAAATCACAGAACTCTTTAGTAATAAGAGTATTCTGACCAGCAATAGCATTAAGAATAGCGTTAGTATCACGCTCAGCCTGATTCTGCAAAGTATTAGTTTGCTGACAAATAGCTAACTTATCAGCACCATCTAACTGAGCAAGCTGAAGCTGAAGAGCAGCAGCATTCTTTTCAGCTTGGAGAATATCATCAGCATGATTAGCTGCAAGAGTTGACTGAATAGCATTAGTTTGCTGACAAATAGCAAGACGATTTTCGCAGCAGCACTCACAAAGTTTAGAAAGAATAGAAGTATCACCAGCCTGAATAGCATTAATAGTCTGAAGACCACTCATACCAATCTGACCAGCAACCTGAGTAATAGAATTCTGCAAACCAAATACACCACTCTTAATTCCTTCAACAGAAGTATTAAGCATTTGAGCAAGAGTATTCAGATTGTCAAATCTACCATTCATAATATCAGCAAGATACTGGCGACCTTCATTACCGTTTACAGATGCAAGATAATCGTTAAAGTTACCATTACGACCGTTTCTATCCCACATCATCCACATAAACATAATCCACCACCAAGCTCCGTTGCCACCACCAAAACCACCATTGTTTTGAAGAGCCAACAAAAGATTAGGGTCAATACTAGAAGCAGCACCTCTGGTAGCTGCATCAGGGAAAACAAGAACTCCATTTTCGCCCATAATAGTTTCATTTTAATTTTGTTAATAAATAAAGTTAATATCTTTTATGACGTCATTAAAAGATATTGCAAAGATAACAAAATTACTATCACGAGCAGAAGGATGCCGATAAATAAAATAACCGTCTAACTATCAGCAAGTTAGACGGCTAAAGAGTTACCAATTTTGTGTAAAAACTTTTATTCAGTTTCAACTGCACACATAATTTCATCTTTAAACCAAACAAGATTATTCTTATGAGGAAGTTTACGACCTTTAGGAAATCTACCTAAACGAACATAATCATCAAATCTGCTTCGACTCATATTAAGATATTCACAAACTTCTTCTTTAGTCATTTCAATATGAGCAATAGCAGAAAGTATATTTGTAGCTTGTTCTGCATTAAGGTGAGAATTACCAGCATCGATAGAATCAGCATATTGCCTCATCAGTTTTGCTACAATCTTTTCTACAGGGGTGCTTATCATGTTGATGAAAATATAAACCAATACTAACAAATACCATAATAAGAGCTAGTTGAACTACTATCATATCTTTTAAACCAAGAGGTATTCCAATTTCATAGTCATAACAATTAATACAACCTTCTACTAACAAATAGTACAAGAACATTCTATGCCATCTACAAAATTGGAATACAAAAGATGATAAGTATAAGAACAACCAAACAAGAAGAGCGTTAAGATAAGATATAATACTACCTTCAATTTCAAAATAAGATAATATAGTATCTGTAAAACTTAACGCACATAGAACCATCGGTATTATCTTTATCCAATGTAATTCTATCTTGTACAAACTATTCCGTAGCTTTGCCTCCATCTTCAAGCCTTCTACGTCTTTTAGTTATTCCTGCTTTAGGAATACTAGGTGCAGCTACACCTCTATCTTTAATCTTTTTATTAACCATAACAGTATCCATTTGATTACAAATATAAGTATTA
>JAEIGA010000550.1_pt1 | contig 55488 bp, 53 predicted proteins | sample 9270691 | NCBI WGS metagenome assembly JAEIGA01 (sample SAMN17057246, study PRJNA624740) | gut metagenome | biome: biome; isolation source: fecal sample | host: Bos grunniens | place: China: Xizang | collected 2019 | reverse complement strand
GTTGCCGATACTGACCAGATTGTATTTTTCTGGATTGCGGGAACTCTTTCCATGTCCGTAATAATCTACCATGTACACATGGTAGTACTTTGCAAGTTTTGTAACAACATTATCGAAGCTACAAGAGTTTGTCCCCTGGGCGTGAAGCAGTAATAATTTGTTTTTTGCGTTTCCAACCTCATAGTAGTTCAAAATACTGCTATCATCAATTTTATACTGTGCATTATGAATCTTCATGTTGTATACTCACCTCGTCAAATTCAAATTTGTCACACTACAGCGGACTTCCAACTTCAATCAAATTCCCATCTAAATCATAGAACCGTACTACCCTTTGCCCCCAACTGTGTGTCATAAGTCGGTTAACATATTCCACCGAAGGATACAGTCTTTCCAGTTTTTCAACAAAGGCTTCTATGTCCTGTTCCTCAAAATACAATTCACAGGAATTATTTTTCGGAATAATGTTTTTCTCTAAAAAAGTGCTCCATATTTTTGCATCTTGCAACACAAGACCTTCCGTCAAAATCATATTACCATCATTGTCAAGCACCACATCCATGCCGAATAAGTCATGGTAAAACTTTTTCGATTTCTCAATATCCTTCACAACGATTAGAACATTCTTTAATTTTATAGCTGATGCTCCTTATTCGTCAATAACCCATCTCTTCATTTATCAAAATTACTTCATACTCTGCACCGGTGGGCTTACTCCACAGTACCGAAAGATTTCTGCATATCCGCTCCGGGCTGTTGCAATCATAGCATTTGTCAGCGTGTGCCGCGCAAGGAGTTTTGCGGTTTAATCGCTTTGCGTTCAAGGGGGCTGCAATGTTGCGCGCGCGAAATAGTGCGCTTTCGTAGTCTTTTGCCACTTTATTTGCGCCGACAACCAAATAGACTTTTGACGGTCCATAGGAAATAGCCGCAACCCGGTTTCCGGTATTATCAATATTCACAATTTCACCCTGTTCGGAAATCCCGTTCACAGAACTAATATAAATTTCAGCCCTCGCCGCAGCTGCTCGCGTCTCAACTACTGTCATGTTCTCCGGTTTTTCATCGTGCCAATATACCGTATTATGTGTCGCCAGCAATGAATACAAATTCATTTCATGTAAAGTGACGGAGCCGCCAAACCCTACTACTTTTCCATCTATTTGTCCATTCAGATATTCCGCTACCGCTTCCTTGGTGGCAAAAGCAGATACCTAATAGCCTTTGTCCTCTAAATTATTCTTTAATTTTGTGAAATCATATGTCATTACTCTTGTCCCCATATTCCTTTTCCGTAACCCTGATAACACCTATCTCGATGAAGAACGCTTCACAGTAATTCTCTCTTATTCCAAACAAAAGGGTTACAAGATAACCGATTAGTGTACCTATGCAGGCAATGCATAAAACATTTATAGATAACACTGTCCTTCATGATTTTTATACCAATAAAGACAGACTCAATCCCTCTTCTGGAGAAACTCTAGTATAACGATGTTTTCTCTCTTCTAAAATCATCCTTTGCTCCGGCATTTCTCTCCATACCGCTTCTCTTGGGAAGTATCTCTCAAACCTCCCCCTCTCATATCTATATAACGCATCTGCCGTTTTTTCTTCAACATCATAACCATATGCATAATAAAACTTGTCCTCGACAACCATTTTGTATGCGTTTAAGAATGTCACATAGTTGTGATACTCAAAATAACGCGACCAGCTTTCTACAAAGTTTTGGATATCAATATTTAGCAGTTCACACAACCATATGTGTTGTTGCTCATTGACGCAAAAGTATTCTTCATCGTAATCGAATGATAATAAAAAGCAATATATTTTCTCATCAGATACTTGAAGGCAAACTCCCTTTCTGTTGCACAACCTATAAATCTGTCCATTGTCTTCACATACACAGTATTCATTGTCAACCTTCATTACTTGTACTGTAATCCAGTCGCGGTTTTCGTCTACTGTATCTACAATTAACATCTCCCCCAGATAATCGACAACAATTCCTTTGCGACCATCCGTCAACTGTATCTGCGAATACATTTTGGGCATATCCTTCATATAACTTCCTCCCTACTTTTTTACGACTCCTCCACTAATTTCCCACAAATGTGCTCCGGAGTCAGCACCAACAGTAATGTTCTATTTGCATGCTGTTTAATCTCTTCTTTGATATACTCATCGTCCTGCGTAAATTTATGGCTGAGTTTTGTAGTAACATCAACAATTCTATCCGGCTCGTCCACAATCTCTATTTTACCAAACACGATCACACTCTTGATGTTGAGCGCCCATTCCCCTAAGTTGCGATATCCTTCATCGTATGTACAAAAAGAGACCTTGCCGTCCTTTTTTAATGCATCTAACCTGTGTCCCATCTTTCCACAATGAAAATATATCTTTCCATCTTCCTCGTTGTACCAGTGATTCATAGGCATCCCGTAAGGATAACCATCGTCACCATTGACTGAGAGAACACCTCTTTTCTCACTTTTGAGAATATGGACACAATCCTCCAAGGGCAGTGCTTTGTTTTTTCTCGTCAGTTCTCTGAACATTTCGCATTCTCCTCCTTTAAGTTCATGTACATATAGTCGGAAGATATATTATCTCCTGCAATCTGCAGAAATGCGGGATGAGAACCTATTCTTCGAAATCCGTATTTCTCGTACAGTTGTATTGCGCGCAAATTATCACTGCGAACCTCTAAATCGATGATTTCATATCGATTCTCCTTGGCAAAAAGTATGACTTCTTCTGTCAGCCTACTTCCTATCCCGCGCCCCCAGTAATCTTTCGCTACAGAAAGACCAAAATCACCCCTGTGACTCATACGGCGTGGCATACGGTTTAAACTGGCAATTCCTATAATTCTATCACCATCCTTGGCCACAAGCATAAGGTCATCCGACTTTTCTATCTCTGCAATATAATATTCCTCTGCCTCAGCAGAAAATGGCATGCCCTCAGAACCAAAAGTCAGATTATCTGTCTCCCCACCTACTAGCTTTAAGTACTCTAAAATATTAGACGCATCACCGGGCGATGCTTTTTCTATTATAATATTCATACATAATCACCTCCGAGAAAACAATCTTCTCTGATTCTCCCTCATTGTACAAAGATAGCGGGGTAAATCCCCGCCAGCCGGTGGACCAGGACCTTTCGGTCAGCCCAATCACAATGTACTTCGTCCAACAGATTCTTGTCTGTAGTTTTATTATATATTTTTTTGTTGGAATAGCAACTACTTTTATTATTTTTATCAATACACAAATCCACGCCCTACGATATCCGCCCAAGCTTCATCGTCGATTTCTTCATCTTTGAAAAGTTTGCGTTTGTCTGCTTCGGTGATTGGTCTTATCACTCGGCAGGGATTTCCCGCAGCTACACACCAATCAGGAATGTCCTTTGTCACCACGCTACCCGCACCAATTACCACATTATCTCCGATATGTACTCCGGGACATATGACTGTGTTACCGCCAATCCAAACATTGTCTCCGATGGTAATTTCTTTTCCATATTCATATAACGAATTGCGGGTAGAAGGGTAAATGGGGTGCCCTGCCGTATAAATTGCCACATTAGGTGCCATTTGACAGTTGTCACCAATTTTCACTTTTGCCACATCTATAATGGTGCAGTTATAGTTTGCAAAGAAATTTTTACCCACCTCAATATGGGAACCATAGTCACAATAAAACGGCGGATTGATAAATGCCCCTTCAGACTTGCCCAAAAGCTCCTTTACCACCTTAGCGATGCCGGCAAAATCACTTCTATCCATAAAATTCAGCCTTTGCAAAATCTTTCTGCACTCTGCCTGCTGGGCCATAACCGCACCATCAGAAATATATGCCATTTCTTTATCTCTGCGTTCAATGTTATCCATTGTCTTTATCTCCATATTCCTTTTTCGTAACTCTAATCACACCTATCTCAATGAAGAACAAGCCTATCACAGCTATTGAAGTCAAACAAATAAAATGGACATTGCCGGTGGTACACTGTGCCCAATTATGAAAATCCACTTCATAATAGTTCTCACTCAAACCGAACATCAAATTTACCATATAGCCCCAAAAATAATATGTAACTACACTCAGCAAGGTACAAATGCCTGCCTTAAGAAATCCATCCAATCGGAGCATGCAAATCCCTGCACATAAAATAGCCGGCACATAGGCATAGCATGTGATCCCAATTGCAGCGTCCAGCATAATCGGATGCCATGCATGGATATTTACCAGCAGCAAAACCGTCAAGACTAGGCTCGCTACAAAGGAAATCACAAATTTCCATGCAGCCCAATTCGTCTTTGACAAAAGAATAGGTATAAACACTAACGTATACCCTATCAGTGTACCTATGCAGGCGGTTAAAACCCACGACAAGCCATCGGTGTATAATGCACAGGTCAATAACAAAATGCCAATAGACAAATATGTGCTGATTGAAAACGCAAGTAATTTATCCTTTTCAAAAAACGAAGTGATTGTAGGAACAAAGGTAAATGCACACAATATGGATGCCAACACGATAAAGAACCAAGACAGTGTGTGATTAACTGCAAGGTTGCAAATAAGACAAGTCAATAGCGCGACAGCGTAGGATATGGTTGGGATCCAGAACCAGAGCCGACTGATTTTTTGAAATTTTCGCGCGTCACGCTCTATCCCTCTCGTCCTAGTATCTGTGGTAGCAGTAACAAACTCATGCTCACTAATATTAAGAGTACGGCAAATATCGGAGATCAAAGTAATGTCTGGGTAAGATACTCCCCGTTCCCATTTACTGATGGCCCCCTCCGTCACAAACAGCAAATCCGCCAACTCTTTTTGTGAATAATTCTTTTCCATTCGTTTGGATTTAATAAATTCTCCAAATGTTTTCTTATCGATCATATCAGATCACCTCCGCCTAACATTCTATGGCACCACATGTTTGATGCCAATGGATTGTTAGGCTACCTTCGATTTATGATGCAAATCTCTGCTTAAGTCCTTTCTTTATAAAACCATCACCAAGGTGCCAACACCAATCAGCACACATCCTATCAAGGATTTGATGGTAAACTGCTCGTGCAGGAATACAAATGCTAAAATCAGGGTAATCACCACACTTAGTTTGTCAATGGGTACCACCTTAGATGCTTCTCCCACCTGTAATGCTTTGTAATAACATAGCCAGGATCCACCTGTTGCCAAACCAGAGAGTATCAGGAATAACCAACTTCTTTTGCTGATCTCTGTAATTCCACTCTGCGTATTCGTAAGAAACACCATTCCCCAGGCCATTACAACAACCACCATCGTTCTAATCGCAGTTGCCAGATTGGAGTTTACGCCTTCAATACCAATTTTTGCCAATATAGATGTCAGTGCCGCAAATACTGCGGATGACAAAGCCAGTATAAACCACATATGTTTGTCCTCCTTCTTATATATATTGTATCTGTTTTCCTGTAACTTTCTCTATAAACTTCCGAAACTCTTCTAAAGTTCCTCCATCGATACTTTCCTTTTTTTATTTTACCACACACGGCTCTCTTACTCAACGTAAAATGCACCTTGCCCACATTGACGGGCTTGCTTTGATTATGCTATGATTGAAACAGAAATCGGCATAGAAGAACCCGAAAAACGAGGCGAATACTTATGAATAAAAGAAAGATTTTTTTAGTCACAATAATTATCATTTTATTAGCGACTGTGGGAAGTATTTTTTACTTTATTTGGCTCCCCCAATATCAGGATAAAAAAGCAAGGGAAAACGATGTTGCGGTCGTATCCGGCGAGTCTTTCCAACAGTTACTTGTATCAAATTTCGACACAGATCTTTTAGATGCTTATCCATTGGAATATTTCAGGGGTTACGCCACCTACAAAGCAGAATATCGCTTTAAAGACGGCTTTGATTTAGCCAATTACCTGCTCACTGTTCTTGCTGTTAATCAGGACATCATCGAGGTATACACCTTCATTGATGTGGAGGCAGAAGATCCCTCCTATAAAGCCGCTTTGCAGGAAGTTTTGGAAATATACCCCTATGTGACTTTTCGTTTTATGTTGCCCAGCTATTCCCTAGATTATCTAAAGGCACAGGAAATCGCAGTGGCCGATGCCTATTTTGACCAACTGCTTGGCTTCTATGAAGACTTTGCTCCCTATCCCAACTCAGTGTTCTACTATTTCGGCGATATCGATTGGGTGATTTCCAATCCTGCAAATTACATGGATGGAAAGATTTGGAATAAAGATGTAAACACGCACTTAATCACCCAGACATTGGCAAGTGATGATTTTATGGTTGGAGAGGATGGATTAGAACCTCTGCTTGAAAAAGTGCAGAAACGCATCACACGGGAAAAAATCAATCCTCCCCAGAGTTATCCCATGACCGATGCTGCCATTGTATTTATGGGCGATAGTATTATAGGTAATTTCAAAGGGTCCCTTTCCATACCGGGATTTGTAGGCGGATTATCCGGTGCAAACGCGTATAACTTTGCCGTAGGCGGAACAACTGCCTCCTCAGAGACTACAGATACAGAAGAAGGTTTTCACCAGATGCTTTCTTACTTTCTAAACGGGGAGGGTATGATCGAACATGAAAATGCAAATGCGGAAATCGAAAGATTTAAGAAGGAATACAGAAAAAAACAGAAACTTTGCTTTGTGATAGGATTTGGATTAAATGATTATTTCACCGGGCGCGTTGTCGCAACAACCCCGGACGGAGATATCACTACTTTCTACGGAGCACTCAAGTCCGGTATCTTACGGATAAAAGAAGTTTATCCCAATGCAGAGTTTGTCCTACTGACACCACCCTATGTACTATCCTTTGAGTATGGCTCTTTGATACAAAGCGATGTAGGAGGCAATCTATTGGCTTATGTGGAAACTGTCGCCGCAGTTGCAGAAGATTTGGATGTTACTTGGATTGACCAATTCTATGGCTTGGATATTTACAAAGACAATGTCCTTGATTATCTTCTGGACGACTGTCATTACAACGAAAAAGGCCGCCTCCTAATGGCTAGAAATATGTTGCCGTATTTGTATGATTTATTGGCAGAAGAGTAAAGGATTTATTTACGATAAAAGCGCAGTCCGTATTGCATGTTCGATGCGGGCTGCTATTATTTTATGTCCAATTTCGTTAGGATGGCATCCGTCAATGGTATGTTGTTCCCAATCAAAATCCGTATCGTCATAGAGATTTAGGCACGAAACCCCATACTCTCGACATAATGCAGCAATGACATCAACATAATCCTTCAAGGTATGCCCATTGTAGTTTTTTGTATCGGTATCGTGTCGGTTAGAATCCAACCAGTCCTTTCCGCCCTCGAAATTTCCGATGCCATTGTGCTGATAAGGGGTGACGAACAAGACGGTCTTTCTGTCTCTCCCTTCTATAAGACATTCCACCAATTTCTTCACTGCACTGCAAAAAGAATTCTCATCGTCTCCATATATTCCACAGTCGCTCCAAAAATAATCGTTAGTTCCACCGAACACCACCGCAAAATCTGCAGCATCTATCAGATGTACCCGACTGAGAAAATCGTTTTTGTCATTACGATTTAATCCAGCTTGCGCCATCAGGGTCCCTGTGATTCCAAAATTTTGTTCTTCCATTTTTAAGTTATGGCTGACAATGGTGGAATATCGCTGATTCCGATCAGTTAGTCCATATCCCAAAGTAATACTATCACCCAAGAAAGCAATTTTCATTTTCTTATCCTTTCCATACGTGCGAAAAAAATCGGTATCCTTCTAATGAAGAATACCGATTCTGAGCGGAGAAAGAGGGATTTGAACCCTCGCGCCGGTTGCCCGACCTACACCCTTAGCAGGGGCGCCTCTTCGGCCTCTTGAGTATTTCTCCACAATCCGAACTGCGTCTCTACCAATATTTGGTTTTAGTCACTTCGTGTGACGCAAAATTCATTATACATAAGCCACCCTGCTTTGTCAATGGCTTTTTTCAAGCATTTTCTCGCAGGGTTGGCTTCTTGTATTGCTTTTATTTTACGACAATATTTACAATCTTGCCTTTGACATAAATCTCTTTTACGATAGTCTTGCCCTCGATAGCAGTCTGCACAGAAGGTACGGCTTTTGCTTTGGCAAGAGCAGAATCGCTTTCCTCATCCACTGCCAATTCCACAGTGCCTTTTACCTTACCGTTTACCTGGATACCGATTTCCACTACATCTTCTTTCAACGCAGTTTCATCATAGGTGGGCCAAGACTCGTAGGCAATGGTATCATCATGGCCTAAAATCTGCCAAATCTCTTCGCCTACATGAGGACAGATACAAGAGAGCATCTTCACAATTCCCTCTGCATAGACTAACGGGCACTTTCCTGCCTTATATGCCGCATTCATAAAGATCATCATCTGGCTGATAGCTGTATTGAAACCAAGCTGCTCGAAATCCTCTGTCACCTTCTTGACAGTCTGGTGATATACCTTGGTCAAGGTATCATCTTGCTCGGTTGTGATGTTGTCTTCGTTGGTGAAGAATGCCCACACACGATTGATGAATCTTCTTGCGCCTTCTACACCCTGATTGCTCCAAGGCTTAGAAACCTCCAAAGGTCCCATAAACATTTCGTACAGTCTGAGAGTATCTGCACCGAAATCTCTTACTACATCGCTGGGATTTACCACAAATTCAGGGAATCTCTTGCCCATCTTGATACCGTTGGATCCTAAAATCATGCCCTGGTGAACCAGTTTCTTGAAGGGTTCTTTCACGGGGGACAAGCCCTTGTCATAAAGATATCTGTTCCAGATTCTGGAATATATCAAATGTCCAACTGCATGCTCCGGACCACCGATGTAAAGGTCTACCGGCATCCAATGCTTCAGCAGTTCCTGATTTGCAAATTCATCCTCATTGTTCGGATCAATGTATCTCAAGAAATACCAACTGGAACCTGCACTTCCGGGCATGGTAGAGGTCTCACGAACACCCTTCACGCCATCCTTATCATACTGCTTCCATTCTGTAGCATTCTCCAAGGGCGCCTTACCGTTCTTACCCTTATAGTCTTCCAGTTCAGGAAGTACCAGGGGAAGTTCCGCATCGTCCAACACATGAATATTACCATCTTCTGTGTGCACCACAGGAACGGGCTCACCCCAATAACGCTGTCTCGCAAAAATCCACTCACGGAAGTGGTAATTTACAGTTCTCTTTGCAACGCCCGCTTTTTCCAATTTTGCAGTAATAGCTTCTTTGGCATCTTCAACCACCATGCCAGTGAATTCTTCGGAATTCATCAGCTTGCAGCCCTTGCCTAGGTATTCTCCCTTTTCAAAGGCCTTCTCGCTCACATCACCGCCATCAATTACCTGCAGCATAGGAATGTTGTGTGCAATCGCATATTCAAAGTCTCTCTGGTCGTGGGAAGGAACCGCCATAACGGCACCGGTTCCGTAACTTGCCAATACGAAATCACCGATAAACAAAGGCACCTCTTTGCCATTTACAGGGTTGATTGCATACAAACCTTTCAAGATACAACCGGACTTGGTCTTGTTCAGCTCCGTACGATCCATATCATTTTTCTTCAATGTCTCGTCAATATATGCCTGAACTTCTTCAGGATTCTGAACTCTGGGCATCAAATCTTTCACAATCTGTCCGTCGGGAGCCAGTACCATAAAGGTAATACCATAAATCGTTTCAATACATGTAGTATAGATGGAGAACTTGCCGCCACCTACAATGTTAAACTCAACTTCCACACCTTCGGATTTGCCAATCCAATGTCTCTGAATATCCTTGGTGGATTCCGGCCAGTCAATTTCCTCAAGGCCCTCCAATAATTTCTCGGCAAATGCAGGCTGGTTGATTACCCATTGCTTCATATTCTTACGAACAACAGGATAGCCACCTCTCTCGGATTTACCATCGATAACTTCGTCATTGGACAAAACTGTACCCAGTTCTTCACACCAGTTTACCGGCATATCCACATATTTTGCATAGCCGTCCAAATATAACTGCTTGAAAATCCACTGAGTCCACTTATAGAAAGAGGGATCACTGGTAGCAATCATCTTACTCCAGTCGTAGTCAAATCCAAGCTCAGTCAACTGCTTTGAAAAAGTCTCAATATTTGTCTGGGTAAATCCGTTGGGATGATTTCCCGTACTTACAGCATACTGCTCTGCAGGCAAACCAAAGGAGTCATATCCCATGGGATGCAATACATTATATCCCTGCATACGCTTCATTCTGGATATAATGTCTGTTGCTGTATAACCTTCCGGATGTCCTGCATGCAGACCTACTCCTGAAGGATAAGGAAACATATCCAATGCATAGAATTTGGGCTTGCTGAAATCCCACACGTCTGTCTTGAAGGTCTCATTTTCAGACCAATATTTCTGCCATTTTTTCTCAATCTCCGCGGGATTGTAAACTCTTTCCATCTAAATAACCTCTTCCTGCGTAAATACGCATTCTTTTCTCAAATATATACTAAACTCACACTACTCTTTTTCCATCAAAAAGTCAATTGTATTCTGCGATTGCCACCTCAATTCTCTCCTTCACCATATCGGCAATTTCCACCGTTTTCATAGTTCCATACTCCTCGTACGGAATGGGCGGTAAATAGATTAATTTGACCGTAACAGGGGCAGTGGATTTCTCATCAAATGGTTTATACGAATCTATCAATGCACAGGGAACAATGGGACATTTTGCCTTCATAGCGCTTTTGAATGTACCGCCCTTAAAAGGCAAAAGCTGATTTCCCAATTTGCTTCTGGTTCCTTCTGCAAAAATGAGAAAATTTCGTCCCTGCTTTACTTCCTCAGTTACCTGCGTAATCACCTTCATAGATTGACGAATATCTTCCCTATCAATGGCAATGGCTTTCAGTGCAGACATCGCCTGCTTTACTATGGGAATGTTTTTAGCCTCCTTCTTAATCACAAAGGAAAAGGGTCTGGGACAGGAATATATAAACACAAACACATCAAACATTCCTTGATGATTCGGGAAGAAGATAAATCCGTCTTCCTTGGGAATATTTTCCACTCCTACTGCCTCTATTGTGACCTTCCCGGCCTTTACTAACCTTTTCACTCCCCCTTTGATAAACTCATAGGAAGCATTTATGTTATAGTCCTTCTTTTTTCCCAGCCGACTCATCCCTATAAGATAGTAAGGAACTAAGAAAAACATTTTACAAATAATCATTATAATTCGTTTCATGTGGTCTACCTTCCAACAATCTTAATTATTAGATGTAATACTCTCGTACAAATCATTTCCCTGACTGTCTATCACAACCACTACAGGAAAATCTTTGACCTGTAATTTTCTGATGGCTTCCGCCCCCAAATCATCGTAGGCTACCACCTCTGATGAGACAATCGCCTTGGACAAAAGCGCACCGGCACCTCCAACAGCAGCAAAATAGACGGCACCATTGCGAACCGTCGCTTCGTGTACAGACGCACTGCGTTTTCCCTTCCCAATCATACCCTTCATTCCCACATCCAACAATGTAGGGGTATATTTATCCATTCTGCCGGATGTGGTAGGACCTGCAGATCCAATGGGTCTACCCTCTCTCGCAGGAGAAGGACCCATATAATAAATCACATTCCCTTCCAGCGGGATAGGCAATTGCCGGCCTGCATCCAATGCTTCCTGCATTCGTTTGTGCGCGGCATCTCTAGCCACATAAAGAGTTCCTGTCAAATAGACATAGTCTCCCGCTTCCAAAGTTTTTACTGTATTTTCTTGTAAAGGCAATTCTATGCGTTTGATATCTCTGCTCACGCTTTTTACCGTTCCCATACTTATTATCTAACGAATCCTTGTTTTTATCACAACACCCTGACTGCGTGGCGATTCACATGACAACAAATATTCACTGCCACAGGCAACCCCGCAATATGTGTGGGATAGGTATTGATGTTCACTGCTAATGCCGTCGTACTTCCGCCCAATCCAGCGGGTCCGATGCCCAAGCTATTGATTTTATGAAGCAACTCCTGTTCCAGTTCCCGCACATAAGGAATCGATGACCCCTCATTGACCGGTCTGGATAATGCTTCCTTGGCCATCAAAGCACATTTTTCAAAGGTGCCTCCGATACCCACACCAATGACCATCGGCGGACATGCATTAGGTCCCGCCTCTTTCACTGCATGAACTACCGCTTCCTTTACACCTTCTATTCCGTCAGCCGGCTTCAACATATATACCTTGCTCATATTTTCGCTGCCAAACCCTTTGGGCATAAAAGTAAGTCTAACCTGGTCTCCGGAAACAATTTTATAATGTATCACTGCCGGCGTGTTGTCCTTGGTGTTCTCCCGAAGAATCGGGTCTCCAACCACGGATTTACGCAAATATCCTTCTATGTAGCCCTGCCGCACACCTTCGTGAATCGCCTCCTCCAGCAAACCGCCTGTCAGATGCACATCCTGTCCCACTTCCGCAAACACAACCGCCATGCCGGTATCCTGACAGATGGGGATTAAATCCTCTCCTGCAATCACCAAATTCTCCTGTAATTGCTCTAAAATCTGTCGTCCGAGAGTGGATGATTCCTCCTGCGTAGCCTTATCCAGCGCACATTTCATATCTTCTGCAAGGAAATGATTGGCTTCTATACACATTTCTTTTATCGCTTGTGTCACCAAGCTTACATCTAATGTTCTCACAAGAATTCCTCTATTCCGTAATCTGTTTTCTCACTTCTTCCAATTCTTCCGCAGTGGATTCACCGGGTACCCAGCCAATCTTTTGTCCGTCTTCTGCGTATCTGGGAATCATATGCATGTGGAAATGAGACACTGTCTGTCCTGCTGCCTCTCCGTTATTCTGCACCAGATTTAATCCAATACAGCCCAGCATTCTTTGCATCTTCTCAGCTACAGTCTTTGCCACAGGCAACACCTTTGCGGCAATATCCACAGGCAATTCATAAAGATTTGCCGCATGGTCCTTGGGTAGAATCAGCGCATGTCCTTTGGTGGCAGGACCCAAATCCAAAATCACGCGAAAATCCGCGTCTTCGTATAATGTTTTGGAAGGGATTTCTCCGTTTGCTATTTTACAAAAAATACAGTCTTCTTTTTTCATATTATCTCTCCATTTTCCGTCAGGCTTTTACTTAAAAAGTGCAAAGCCCTTTGTCAAAACAATGTAGGACTTTACACTTTAACTCGCACCTTGCTCGTTATAAATCTTTCTACTCTTTTGCAGAAGCAATTTTATCTAATAATTCAACTATTTCTTCACTTGTATATTGCGTTTTTTCTCCCTGTGTAAACAATAATCGCAATTCATATATTGTGGCCATCTGTGTATCCCGACGTTCCTTATCAGTCATATTTTCCATACCTTCCTACCACCTTTCTTTTATTATGCCTCTATTATAAGGTGGATTTTTTGTTGTGTAAAGACTTTCTTTGCTACCTAAAGACCATAGTGCACCTTCCGCATTTGATTTCATCTCCCTCGTCCAATGCCCTTCTTTCATACGGGTTTAGACGCAATCCGTTTTTATATGTGCCATTAGTAGAATTCAAATCCTCCAAATAGAAATTCAGCCCCTCCACTATAATGCGGGCATGCATTCTACTCACTGAAGCATCTTCTAGTACCAAATCTACCTCCTGCTTGGATTTTCCTATGGTTACAGATTTATTTTCAACCACTGTAAGGAACATGCCCTCGGGGGAATACAATCTGTGAATATTTTTTACCTCCGGTTGTTTCGCTTCCATATAAACAGTAGGTCCATATTCTTCCTCCCGCTCTGACAAAGCACTCTCATAAAAAGGTTCTTCTGCCACCATTAAATCCTTTAATGCAGCTGTTTCTTGTAACCGATATTCTTGTTTTGTCTTTTTCCCTTTGACCTTCTTAGAGTCAAAAATGCTTAATAGGCTTTTTTTGATTTCATCCTCCTCAATCTCCGAATGCATCGTTAATGGTTCCTGGCTTAATTTTTGTTCTGCCTCCTGAAAAGCATCATCCACTTCTATACTCTCTTCCAAAGGGGCATCTAAAACAGCCATATCTTCAAATATCATTTTCGTCAGATACTCCGGTCCGATTTTTTCAAACTTCTCATACATTTTATAGGCAGTATCTACCAAAATAGCGTCATCATAATCAATCTTTTCCACCACGAAATCCATAAATTCTTTCCACCCTGTAGCCTCCTCACAATAGGGCAGGAACAAGAAACTATACACCCCCGTCTCCAGGTCACGAAAAATCTGCCCCGGATACCACATCACATTTTGGATATCCAGTAAAAACCGTTCTAACTCCTGCTGCAATTTTTGTATACTCCACAGACAATCTCTCAAGCATTCCCTGGTGATGGGTCTTGTATCATAAATATGTAGGAAATCCTGCTTCGAGGAAATATCATAATATAGATACGCGTCTCCATTAATGTATCTCAAATCACAAGACAATAATCCTTTGATGCCACCTCGGCTCAACATACAGTATTGATACCTCTTTTCCCCTGGTTTTTCCTTTAATTTCACTCTCTCATAATTACAACTCAAACTTCTAACATACTCGATTTCCATATTTCCTCCCTCTACTGTCCAATCAACTGATCCGTCCCCCGAATAAAACTAACGGGGTCGTATAACTCATAATTATATTCGGTCTTTGTTTCCCATCTTTTACCCAGAACCGTTTCTCCTGCACCGCTCACAAAAAATCGGTGGTGCTTTACTCCGGCTCTTAGTTCATCCATCGTCCACAGCACATACTTGTCCCAATATATTTCCTGTAACTTTCCCTCAATTTGTTCCTGACTATCCTTGACTTCATCTAACTGTGCTGTGAGCCCCCACAATACCATCATCGCCATATCCTGTTCCAGCAAACATCGGTCATACTGAAACACCAACATAGCAAACAAAAATATAAATATAACGATAATAATTGGTAGTACTAAACCCGCTTCCACCGTCATATACGCATTGGATTTTTCTTTTCTCATTCACTGTCCTCCGCACATGAAATACACCGCAAACGCAATTGTTAAAAACGGAATATATGGCAATTTTTTCCTTCTACTCTCCAGTTTCCACACTACATAAACCATGGCTCCAACTCCAATCAAAAACATGCTGATAAGCCAGACCACAACTGTTTTTTTCCAATCCAAGCATATTCCTATGATGGTCAAGACGATACCATCCGCGCTACCGATGCAACGGGTAATATGCCCCAACCACCAAAATAACACTCCGGGAATCGCTCCCGCTACCACCGGCAGAATCCTTTCCCCGTGCAGACATCCATAAATAGCAATCCACAGACTGATTCCTGCACCGATTATTAACATCGCCGGATGCAACCTGCGGTGTCTGATATCCTGAACGCTGGCGCAAATCAACCACACGGTCACGCTAAAAGCCTCTATCACATCCATTATTCCTCGCTCTCCTTTGCACATTCTGAGCATGGCGCCAAGAAAGAGGCTTCCTCCCAATACACGGAGAATACCATTCGCTTTAAGGACGGACAATCCAATTGCCAATGATAGCAATCCCCCCATTCAGTAATGTAATAATAAGTAGACGCTTCTTCCCTACCGCATTTTAAACACGCCTCATAAGGCATTCCGGCTATATTGCATTTGTCGCCTAATTGATTGCTCTCTACACGAATTGGTTGAATGTTAATGTACCTACAATCACGATAGAAATGGTACACTATTCCGTTTTCAGTCACATATACTACCGAGGACTCTGAGGTTTGGCTTGAAATGTCATACCCCGTCCACGTATGTCCATAAAACCTATTCTGCGTACAGAAGCTTAACAAAGGCATCACGCCGCCTCCTACTCTATTCTGCGAGGTCAAGGTTATTTTCACGATATCCCCCTCTCCCTCCGTAACAAACTCCAATGGTACCTCCTCCCCGAAGGTTTCAAGTAGTTCTTCCTTCCCATAGCCGTACATACATAACTTTGCTCCAATGTTCCACAAATCCATTTGCAACTTTCCATGGGCGCGAATTGCCTCCAGCATACTCCCCACGAATAATACAACGGAAATTACAATTGGCAGAAGCACTGCTGCCTCCACAGTCATACTTCCTTCCGGCCAAATTCTCTTCGTGATGGGCAGTGATGGCGCTTTTACGGTATGATCTTTGGTAAAATCGTGTAGAATTGTCGGAGAAGGATTTTTTCTAAAAGTTAATAGAGACTCTATATATAAACCACGCCGTAAAAACGCCATCACCACTCACCACCTTCTAATATTTTCGATATCGCTGGTACTCACATTGTTGGTCCTTAGCACCATGTACCCGGATGTAAACTTCTAAGGCTGTGAAACAGGCATCCATCCGAAATGCTTTGTTCCCGTCTGTTTTCCTAATATTTGCTTCTATTAAGTTCATGGCCCTTACCGTCAAATCTTCCTCCCGTTCCAACATCATAAAAACAGCCAGATAATCACTGTATGACAGCCCCTTCTCCTGTGCCGGTTTAACATCCATTTGGCCATTGATTGCAGCACTCAAACTCAAACTCCAATTTTCGTCTGATTTCAACAAAGGCACCTTGCCTCCCTGCATCAGAGACCGTACATCCATAATTCCCTCCGCATAGGCCCATCCCAGCAACAAAGCCATCTCCATAATCGGAATCAATTCCGGCAACGCCACCGCGCCACACAACAACTCCGCCATCACCAAAACTTCCTGTCTTTTGGCGGGACAATTCCACAAATACATCATATTAGAAGCTTCCCGCAGAAGAAGCAACCGATGACACACCACTCTCATATTATCAATATCCGAGGATTTCCCTGCTATCAGATACTCTTGTTCATAATCCAGTGCCCGTTGTTCTTTCACCGCCCCAAAGGATCCCATTTTCTTCGCCAGGTATTGCTGGAATCTTATCTTTTCCAAAGCCGGAGTGATTGGGGCCTCTGTAATATAAGTCAGATTGCCGCAATTTATTTTACCTTCCCTCATTCGCCCCCCAATCGTACTTCCCAAATCCATACTTTTACTCGAGAGTTCTTCCACATCGGTCAATAGATATAAGATACCCTTCCTCTGTGATTCTCTTAATTGTTCCGTGGGATTTTGAATTTCCAGTTCCGGATACAAATTTCTATACTCTGATATCTTCGCATCCGCCTGCTGCCACTTTTCCTCCTCCCGGCCTTCGACAAGTCCATTCGCTTCCACAATTTTCATCCACTCTTTTAGCTGCTCCAACATATGTAAATCAGACGATTCCGCCACAGACTCAACGGCTAACCGCCGAAACACTGTCCCCATTTCATCGGAAAGAATGGTCACGCCCTCCACCGCTTCCAACCCGGTTCTCAACCGGGTAAAATCCTGATATGTCCCTCCCACCACTCCAATTGGCTCTATGTTTTTTCGCATATAATAATGCAGTCTCGCCTCCACCTGCTCCCGTCCACTTCGCGAACCTCCATAAGAAGAATCTATGGCAAAAATATCATACTGATCCCGCAACACCTGATGATACTCCGCCATTACACTCTGCACTGCCGTCTCGCAGGCACAGGTAGCCTCCAATCGGACGGCATTTTGCCTTGCTCCCTCAATCAAAGTGATGCATAAAGACAAAATTACCGGCAGGATGATTGCAATGCAAACCGTCAAATAGCCATTCTCTTTTTTCATATTCTGTTTGTCTGACTGGTAATTTTGCGAAATAGGTTTTCTACAATTCCTGTCATCTGCTCTTTGAAAATCACCACCAGCCCCACCAAAACAACAATAATCAAAATAATTTCAACTGTTCCCATACCATCTTCTTCTGTCCAAAAATCCTTCAGGCTTTTTTGATTTGTTTTTTTTAACTTCATATTTCTTCCTCTCATCTTTACATTTTCAAGAAGGCAGGCAGGACAATAATAACCAGTGTTACCGCCAAGAGAAGTACCATTGGCAATAATAATTTAGTACCTGCCTCCTCCCCTTTTTTTCTTATTTCCAACAGCCTTTCTTCCCAAGCGCGGTCCCCTTCTTCCCGGATTCTGTCCAACAAATATCTGTTTCCGTGTTTCAGATTTTGAGACAACAAGTTACCCAACTTGATATATTCCTGTACTTCCAGTTGTCTTCCCATATCTTCATAAACGCGCCCCTCCGGCATACCAGCCTGTAGTTTGCGCAACATCTGACGAATTTGCTCGCAGAAGGGATCTTTCTTTTCTGCATTTTCATTCTCTAACACAATTCGTTCAAAGGAGCCTCGAATGGTCATTCCCGCACCCATGTACAAGATCAATTGGTGCAGTAATCCCGGATAAGCATCCCGTACTTGTCTCCTCCTCTGCCTCACTTGTTCCTCTAAATCCCGGTCCATAGCAAATCCCAAAAATACCCCTAAAACCAGACAGCAAACCAACGCCTTCCACACCATATGAGAGCGTCTGGGGCTCCAAATAATTTCTGCTCCCTTCCATTCCAGGGGCAGCTGCCATCTATCCTTCTCTACTGCTATTTTCTGACTATCTGCCAATAATTGCTGTAACCCTTTCTTTTTCCATTGATATTCATTATCCTCCGGGGAACATACTTGAATGGACTGTGTGCATGTTCTCTCATATTCTTCATAAAACAGGTGAGCGGTCAGAGTAACTTCCTGTGTTATTTCCGGCCCTCCATAGTCTCCCCATTGGGACATCACCTGAGGACTGTCGCTTTCCCATTCTATTAAAAAAGGATACCCTTCGTACTCTTCCATCAGCAGCAATGAATCTACCACGTGTTTCGGGGATGCATTTTTCTGACAGATTAGTTCCCAAAGATGCAGTTTGAACTCTTCATAGAGTGTGTCCAACTCTTGCTCTGTCAGCCTCCGGGGTGTCACCATTAAAGGCAACTCATAGGTTTCCCCCTGATATTCAGCCACCATATCTATGGTGGTTTGCGAACCTGCTTCTCTTTGTATGACCGCCCCTTCCATCCACGGAGAGGTGTTTTGTTCTTTTTCCTTTAACATAAAACCAAACAAAAGACCGGAAACCACCATTCCAACCATAAGTAGTATTTTTTTCTTCCGGTATCTTCTCATCTCCTTATCCAGTTCTTTTTCGGAATAAAGAATTTCCAGGTTTCGCTTCACCCACTTTTCGCTTTTTAGCCTAATACCATCGCCTCCCCTATCTTGTTTAAAAATTGTTCTCCCACCAACACAGATATTAGTAAGATCACAAGACAGCCTGTCATAAAAATAATCCCTGTTACATTATGGTACAACACATCAAAATACCCGGGATTTCCTATGCTAATATACACAAGAATAGCGAAGGGAATATATTTCATCACATTCAGTTCCATTCGCTTTCCCCCAAGTGCCGTTTGCAACTCCTTTTGCAAATCGATTTTTCTGCCAATTCTCTTGGCTGTGTTTGCCATAATTTCCGCCATATCGCCACCGCTGTGTTTCGCAATCGTCACCACCTGTGCAAATTGAGTGATATCCTTACAAGCACTACGGCGGGCAAATTCATCCAACAAATCCTCAATAGCAATGTTGATATGTAACCCACTTCGAACAAACGACAACTCCCTGTATATGTCAGAATCTCTACCATAAACACTCTCCATTTCCTGTCGAACCCGCAAAAATGCATTCTCCAAGGAATACCCCGCCTGTAGCAATGTGGCCACACTTAAAATACATTCTCTGAACTGATCCAGTAATGCTTCCCGCCTCCTGCCTATTTGTTTTCTTTTCAAATGGTTATAACACCATATTCCCGGCAAACTTAAGGGCAACATTGCCCAAGCACTACGATAAAAAAAATAACTGAATAATCCCATCAAAGCCAAACATTGAAGAATAGCCTTCGCATGCTCTTCCGGAGTCCAAGTACACTGACTATAATCTGGTGGCTTGGTATTTGTTTTCATGAATTAACACGCCCTTTCTGGTCAACCTTCCACCCGAACACTTCGCTCCTGATTCGTTGTTATCTTCCATTGCAAATAAGGTATTGAGACGTATCTCCCCATCTATCACGTCCTGCACTTCGACAATTTCCATCACCCTTCGGTTTTTATCCGGTAATCTCCCTAAGTGAACAATGATATCCACGCCGGAAACAATCTGTTTACGCACAGCAGAAAGGGGCATTTCCACACTACAAAGAACCATATTTTCCAATCGGCTCAGCATATCTTTGGCGCTGTTCGCATGGGCTGTTGACATACTGCCGTCATGCCCTGTATTGAGACACTGTAGCATATCCAGCGCTTCCGCTCCTCTGACCTCACCGACGATTAAGCGCTCCGGCCGCATACGAAGGGCTGTTCTGATGAGATCCCGCATGGTAATTTCCTTACACCCCTCCACATTGCTGTTTCTGGTCTCCAAACGAACCAGGTTTGGCAAATCCAGCAATTGTAATTCCGCGCTATCTTCAATCGTAATGACACGTTCCTCCCGCGGAATAAACTGAGATAAAACATTTAGGAATGTGGTTTTCCCGCTCCCCGTTCCCCCACTTATCAGGATATTATATTTTGCCTTCACCAACCCCTGTAACAATTCTGCCGCTTCCTCTGTAAGGCATTCATTCCGGAGCAACTGGTCCATCGTAATTGCCGTTTCCGGAAACCGGCGAATGGTCACAATAGGACCGTTTAATGCTATGGGGTTCATCACAATATTGACCCTTGCTCCATTGTCCAATCGGGCATCTACAATCGGAGACGCTTCATTGACGACACGATTACATCCGGCCACAATCCGCTGCACCACATCAAGCAATTTCTCCTCTGAATCAAAGTGCGCTTCTATCCGACGCATTTCTCCTTTTGTCTCAATGAAGATGTGGTCCTTCCCATTCACCATAATTTCTGTAACAGAAGGATCATCTATGTATTTTTGAAGAATATCTAATCGCCGTAAGGCATTAAAGATTTCTTCCTTCCATCGCCTTCTCTCGTCAATAGGATATAGCGAAATAAATTCATACTCTAAAATGGTAGCATCCACCAGTTCCTCCACCTGTGCATCTGTAAAATCCTGGGAATAACTCATCTTTTCCTGCACCCTGGCACGTAGCAATGTTTTAACTTTATTATGCTCCTCCATCTCTTTCCTCCTTCAAATCGTCAATCATACTTCTCACAAGCCGTGCCATATCCCCTTTGGTTAACTGCTCTAACTCTCCGGGGATTCTTGCGATTCTCTCCGCATTCATATGCACAGTCTTTTCCATAATATCCTGATACTGCTGCAACTCCAGCAACTGCTCATACTGCATAATTTTACACCTCCCGGATTTATCCTTGACCGTGACCGTATATACCCTGGTGCATGCACGTAAAATATCAAAAAGCCCTTGTAAGCTCTCACTCAAATCCAAAATGACATAATCATATTCCCTGAGAGCTTTTAATCTTTTCAACAAGGTAGCCCATTCCGTTGCTGTTACAGATAAAAGATTTTCGCCCACCTTCATAGGTGGCACATAGTCTAATGCCCCAATATGCCTTACCATTGATTTTAGGCGCAATCGAAATCTGTCCTCCTCTGCGTTTAGGAAATACAATAGGTCTGCCAAATCCATCATTCCGGCAGGACACATCAATTCCTCCACACCGGCGAAATGTTCAAAATTCAAATAAAGTGTTCTGTGCTCCTTTGCCAACAACTGGCTCATAGTTAGCGCAAAAGATGTCTGATAAACATGTCTGGCCGGAGAATAATTTCCAATGAAAACGGTATCCCTATGCCCCGGTATATGGAGCATTGGCGCATCAGACACATCCATATAGATTCCTAAAAGTACACGGAACACCTCATCTGCAGCTTGGTATTTATCCACATAATATACATCCTTCCACTTGGCTAACCCGCTCTCGCTTAAAACCACTCTTTTGGCAGAAAAACTCTCAGCAATTTCTTCGAAATAATCCGATTCCGCCATCACCAATAGTTCCACACCGTCACGTTCTTCCCGAAGCAAATCCTCCCGTTTTGTGAATGCCACAATTTCCCACGGAACATCTTTGTGCTTTCTTAAAAAATCAGACATTAAATCGGTATATTCGTCTTCGGAGTCATATAAAATAACTTTTCCTTTTTGTCCCTTCAATACACTCCCCCCATATACAGCAAAACGCCCAGAAAGATCGGTCCGGATAAACAAATTTTCACCGTTCCCCACGCATTTTGTTTCTTCTTGATCTTCAAAAATGAAAGAATTACTGCGATTAACATAGAATAAAAGATAAAACTACAGATTTTTTCGAAAGGCAAGAATCCTGCCACAGCGGCCAGCAATTTCACATCTCCGGCCCCCAATCCACCAAAGCTAAATAACAGGTACCCCACAACCAGGATACTGAGGCCCACACCCCAATAATACAGTACGCCCAGACAGGTTTTCTGCTTACCTGCAAACAACATTCCCCAAAGGGCAATACACCCAACGAGCCAATTGGGAATCTTTTGCTTCCAATAATCCAAACCGCAGGCAACTGATAAAAAAAGACAGAGTCCCCCCATAACATCAGCTCCTTATCCTTCGAGAATTCTGAGGCGACACGCCTCGGAAATAAAAAAGAATTGTTTTGAGAATCCAGTCGATTGACTGTGTAAACGAATTATAGCGCGCTTATTTTTACTTTGCAAGTAGGTATTTTCAAGTTTTTACTTTTTGTTAAAAACGCACAAACATCTGGAGACAATACACATTTATACACGATTTTTCTTAGGAAATACAAGGCTTTTTACTTGTCAAATAAATTCCTCCTTTCCCTCAAATTTTCGTGTCCGGGTATAAACATCTTGTCCCATGTCTATACTTTTACTATCCAAGCGAAAGGAATTTGCCGTATGAAATCTTATTTCAACCAAAAGCTGAATACTACAGAAGCCTCCGAAGAATTTACTTCACGCATTTCCATCAATGACAGCATAGAAAAAACCCGACAGGCATTGGAAGTTGCCTATTCGGGTTTTGATAACGCCATAGAATTCGACTTGATTGACAGCTACATCTATGAAATCAATTCTTTACACATGCGCTACAAATATTTACTTTCCCTGGTTCCTGCCGAGGCAGTATCCGTTAAAACAGAAAAACGGCTGCGCCGTAAGGGGGCAGGTCGATGGATATGGAATAATCACGGTAATGACACGCCACAGCTTCAGCCATGATTTCTTCAGGAATTTGATTGCCCCAGCCACCGAACCTCTCTTCGTCGCTATTTAACAATAATCTGAATTTTTTATTGGCAGGAACACCTACCCTATAACCTTCCCTTTTTACCGGGGTCATATTCAGTACAAAGAGCAGGTGATTTCTTCCTGTGGGCGATTTCCTCACAAAAGAGTAGACGCTGCTATCCGTATCATCTGCATTCATCCACTCGAAACCAATCCAAGAATCATCGTTCACATAGAATGCAGGGTACTTGCGGTAGATACGAAGAAGTTCTTTCATATACTCCTGCATTCCCTGATTGGACCTTTCTGCAAGTAAGAACCAATCCAATTCTCTTGCCTCGCTCCACTCGCGCTCTTGTCCGAATTCTTGGCCCATAAACAGAAGCTTCTTGCCGGAATGTCCAAACATATAGGCATATCCCACCCGAAGGTTTGCGTATTTGTCCATCGGATAACCCGGCATTTTGTTGACCATGGAGCATTTCAAATGAACCACTTCGTCATGGGACAGAGGCAAAATATATTTTTCACTTTCATTATATGTCATGGCAAAGGTCAAATCATAATGATGGCTCTTGCGATAAATGGGATCCAATTTCATGTACTCACAGAAATCATGCATCCATCCCATATTCCATTTGAAGGAAAATCCCAGGTGAGCATCATCCACCGGTCCGGTCACTCCGGGCCACGCCGTAGATTCTTCTGCAATGGTAAGAAATCCCGGGCACTCAGCCTTCACCACTGAATTCATATGCTTGAGAAACTCGATGGCATCCAGATTTTCATTGCCCCCATATTGATTGGGCACCCACTGACCATCGCCCTTGCCATAATCCAAATAGAGCATGGATGCTACAGCGTCTACACGGATACCATCAATATGGAATTCCCGCATCCAGTAAAACACATTGGCAATCAGAAAATTCTTAACCTGCGGTTTACTATAATTAAAAATCTTAGTGCCCCAATCCGGATGCTCTCCTAGTCTGGGATCCGGATGCTCATACAGACAACTTCCGTCAAACACACCTAAGCCGTGTGCGTCTCTGGTAAAATGAGCCGGCACCCAATCCAAAATCACACCGATTCCCGCTCTGTGTAGTTTATCCACCAAATACATAAAATCTTTGGGACTTCCGTGACGGGATGTGGGTGCATAATAGCCTGTCACCTGGTATCCCCAAGAACCGTCAAAAGGATGCTCCGCGATACCCATAAGTTCCACATGGGTAAATTTCATTTCTTTCAAATACTTCACTAAAACGTCCGCAAACTCACGATAATTATAGAACCCATCGGACCCGTTGGGATGTTTCATAAAGGAGCCGATATGGCATTCGTATATTGCCATAGGCTCCCTGTTCCAATCTTTTGTTTTTCTGGCGTCCATCCACTTGCTGTCTTTCCATGGAAATCCGCTTAAGTCAGTCACTATAGACGCTGTCCCCGGACGGAACTCTGCATAATTGGCAAAGGGGTCCGCCTTGTAAAGTTTGCACCCATCCTGAGTGGTCACCAGAAATTTATACACTTGTCCTTCTGATAGTCCGGGCACAAACAACTCCCAAATACCGGCGTCGCCCACTCTGGTAAGCTCATGGGACTGCTCATCCCATGCATTAAAATCGCCCACCAAATGAACCTCTTTGGCATTGGGCGCCCAGACACTAAAATATACGCCCTCTTTTCCATCCTGCAGGGACAAATGAGCCCCTAATTTTTTGTAAATATCATAATGAGTTCCCTGAGAAAACAGATATTGATCTACCTCTGATAAAAAAACCTGCTCCCGTTTTTCACTCATAACATTCCCGCCTTTCACGCAAAATCTTTTTCGGTAATGATAATCATATCATCTTCATCGTATCGTTTTGCAAAAAGAACGTCCATAAAGTGGCGAATGGATTTCTTGCTCGCCCTTTCAATGGCTTCGTCTACAATCTCTTGTACTTCCTCCATCGTGGGCATATGATCAATGGTCTGCAAGGCATCAATTCTGGAATGAAGTGCAAGCACGCCCATTTGGTCTATGGAATATTCCTGGTCTTTGGCATACTGAACACCAAAAGCAACCAATGCCTCTTTATCCATCACTGCAATATCAACTCTTACGGTAAAAGTCTCTGCCAGCTCCGGACAAACAGACAGCAACCAATCCATACCCTGAATGCCGTCTTCCAAAATCACAAAGATACTGGTTTCTTCCCGACGAAGTGCTTCGCAAAGCTGCGCTGCCACTTCCTCTTCCATACCGGATGCACTCTGAATAATCAGTGCACCTTTATCAAATATAGCTACCGTCTCTGCTATATCTCTTCCATTCATTCCTTGACCGGTAATCTTAGCCACCTTGCCCACAAAATCAGGCTCCGCCATCTGCAACTGGTGAATGAGATTCTTCACAATGGTCATAGTATCGTTACCATTGTCGCCGGTTAGGATCAAATTGCCGGTACAGGGTGCAACACTGACTGAGTCAATGGCGCTTGCAAGATTTTCTCTTGCCGCCTTGCCGCGGATAATATCTCCATACATTTTCTTCTCTTCCGCTGTCAGGCCCCGAACTGCAGGCATTTCCGGTATGTATTCTTCAGCAGGTTCTTCCTCCACGGTTTCCTCTGCCATTTCTTCGTACGCAGGATCCTCTTCAGGATACTCTTCTGCTACTTCCTCTTCGTATGCGGGTTCCTCTTCAGGATACTCTTCTGCCACTTCCTCTTCGTATGCAGATTCCTCTTCAGGATACTCCTCTGCCACTTCCTCTTCAATTATTGGCTCTTCCTCAGGATACTGGTCCGCAGTGTGATCCCCATATGTGTATATTTCATCATCACTCGGCATCACTACACCGGCAATCTGCTCTTTCTGTACAGGTGCAATAACCTCCGCAGGGTCTTGCTCCTCTACAGTAGTTTCTGCAACTTCTATGGCTTCTGCAGGCTCTTGCATGTCCTCCCAACTGGGATCCACCGCTGCTTCCGGTTTCTTACTCTCCAAAGGTTCCTTCTCCAGTCTCTCCAAAAGGCCATCCCGAATAGACGCTTCAAAATCAGAGAACATGGTTCCGGTCTGCTGCAATACATGACGGCGCACCTCTTCTCTCTGTCTCTTGGCGTTCTGTAATTTCATGATTTCCCACTCAGCCAATATATCGACCAAATTCATCTGACCGGTAATCTGCTTCTCTACTGCTTCTTCCTCCGGTACCACCAAACGAATCTGTCCATCGGATTCCTGTGAAAGCACCTGTGCTAAATCCAAAGGAAGTTCTTCCTGCTGTGGATAAACCACTCTGCCTTCCAATTCTTCCTTCGTGGGTGTTTTGAACACTCTGGTCACTTGTAGGTCTTCCTTCTCTTCTTCGAAAAAGACTTCCTGCATAGCGACAGGCTCTTCCTCATGTTTCTCCTCCACGACTTCTTCTGCCTTTTCTTCAACAGGTTCTTCCGGCACGGCCATCACTTCCTTCAAGCCTTCTGCCAGTTCCTGCTCCAATTTTATCGCATTGTAGCCGTCGCCATCCAAGGGCTCCACATGAATCTCTTCTTCCATTCCCTCCGGACGCGCAGGACCCATCTTTTCCTGTACAGGTTCCTGCACAGGAGCGGTATCTTCCTCCTCAGTAGTGCCTTTGTATGATTCGTATTTTAATTTCTGCTCTTCGGTCAAGGTGGTGTGCTGCATCTTCAGTTCCAATGCCTTCCACACATACTTTCCTTCGCCGAACCACAAGTAAATCTCATCACATTCCTGAACACAGCGGGTCACCTCGCCGATTCTGTGATAGAGATATGCCAACTCGTAAAGCCATTTCTCTCTGTACTCTACACTTTTCAATTCTTCCAGTACTTCTATTCTTTCTTCCAAAGATACATTCTGGGCTTCTAAAATCTTATAGTGAAGGATATATCTGCCGGAATCGTTGGGCGCTATCTGGATATACTCTTTGTAATAATCGATAGCATCCACAAAATCTCCCGTTTTTAGGCACAATTCACAGAGAGAATAACAAATATCTCTTCCGCCGGACCTCTTTTCATAGGCCATCAGCAAAAGATTCTTCGCATCCTCATAACGCTGGTTCATCTTATATAAGTCACTAATCATGCAGAGCATCATTACACTTTTTATGCGTCTCCAATCAATGGTATCCGCTATTTCAGCTGCCTCTGCATAGTTTTTTTCCGTGATTAATTCTTTGATTTCATCCGCTCTTACTTTGTACTCAAACTTATCCATAGGAATCCTTCTCTCTATCTGTAACGACAAGTGCCCATACTTTAAAATATTGTATCATATAATATATCTCTATGTCAAAAATAAAAGCCCCTATTTTAGGCAAAAAAATACAAGATGCAGCTTATACATCCTGTACTTTTTTCTCTATTGCTATAAAAGATTACTTAACTTGGCAAACTGCTCCAATGTGAGCGCTTCTCCGCGAATCGTAGGAGATAATTGCATTTGTTCCAACACCTCTGCTACCCTCTCCTTAGTGGTACCACAAATGCCCGCATTGCCCAATCCGTTTACCAAAGTTTTCCTTCTCTGGTTAAAGGATGCCCGAATGATGGAAAACATCTTTTTCTCGTCCTCCACCTGTACCGGCGGCACCTCATATCTGGTCAGTCGGATCACTGCACTTCCCACATTGGGTCTGGGAATAAAGCAATTCGGCGGCACATTTGCCACGATTTTGGGCTGTGCATAATACTGCACTGCCAAAGACAATGCTCCGTAATCCTTGGTGCCGGGTCCCACCTGCATGCGGTCCGCCACTTCCTTCTGCACCATAATGGTAATGCTTTTCAGCGGCACATGGTTCTCAAAAAGTCCCATAATAATCGGTGTAGTGATATAATAGGGCAAATTTGCCACTACCTTGATGGGGCGGCCACCGTTTTTCTCCTGCACAATTTTATTGACATCCACCTTCAAAATATCGTCATTGATGACGGTCACATTATCATAAGCAGACAGCGTATCTTCCAAAATAGGAATCAGCTTCTGATCAATCTCCACTGCCACCACTTCACCGGCCTGCTCTGCCAGATACTGGGTCATGGTACCGATGCCGGGACCGATTTCCAGCACACAGTCGTCTTTGGTAATTTCTGCCGCCGCAATGATACGGTCCAGCACAGAGGTGTCGATCAAAAAGTTCTGTCCGAACTTTTTCTGGAAGTTGAAATTGTATTTTTGTAGTATTTCTATGGTATTCTGGGGGATTCCTAAGTTTGCCATATTCTCTCCTTCTACATTGGCTTCCAATTAAAAAATCTTAGTGGTCCATTTTGTACAATCCCAAACATCGGTTGCCAAGCCTTCATAGAACTCCGGCTCGTGACAAACCATCAAAAGACTGCCTTTATACTCCTGAAGTGCTCGTTTTAACTCCGCTTTCGCGTCCACATCCAAATGGTTGGTGGGCTCATCCAGGAGAAGCAGATTGGTGTTGCGGTTAATCAGTTTACAGAGTCTTACTTTAGCCTGTTCGCCACCGCTGAGCACCTTGACACGACTTTCGATATGCTTCGTGGTGAGACCGCATTTTGCCAAAGCAGAACGCACTTCATACTGAGTATAGGAAGGAAACTCCTGCCAAATCTCATCAAGACAACTGTTGTCTCCGCTTCCGCTCATCTCCTGCTCGAAATATCCGATTTCCAGATAATCTCCCTGTTCTACTGTTCCGGAAAGGGGCTTGATTAAGCCTAAAATACTTTTCAAAAGTGTGGTCTTACCGATACCATTTGCACCTGTAAGAACAATTTTCTGTCCTCGCTCCATAGAAAGTGTAAGGGGCTTGGACAAAGGCTCATCGTATCCAATCACTAAATCTGTAGTTTCAAAAATGATACGGGACGGTGTACGGGATTCTTTGAATCGAAACTCCGGCTTGGGCTTCTCTGCTGCCAACTCAATCACATCCATTTTGTCCAATTTCTTCTGGCGGGACATGGCCATATTTCTGGTGGCAACGCGGGCTTTGTTTCGCGCCACAAAATCCTTCAAATCCGCAATTTCTTTCTGCTGACGGTTATAGGCCGCTTCCAACTGGGATTTCTTCATTTCATAGACTTCCTGGAATTTGTCATAATCGCCCACATAGCGATTCAATTCCTGGTTGTCCATATGGTAAATCAGGTTAATTACGCTGTTCAGAAAAGGAATGTCATGACTAATCAAAATGAACGCATTCTCGTATTCATTCAAATACCGCTTCAACCATTCAATATGTTCCACATCCAGGTAGTTGGTGGGCTCGTCCAACAACAAAATATCAGGTTTTTCTAACAAAAGTTTGCCTAAAAGCACCTTGGTTCTTTGGCCGCCGGACAAATCCGTCACATCCCTGTCCAATCCCAGATCCAAGAGCCCTAATGCTCTCGCCACTTCCTCCACCTTGGATTCAATCATATAGAAATCGTGGGAAGAAAGAAGATCCTGCAGCGTTCCGGATTCCTCCATCAACTGTTCCAATTCCTCTTCGCTTGCCTCTCCCATTTTGTCATAGATGCCGTTTAATTGGGCTTCCATTTCGAACAAAAAATCAAATGCAGAAGATAGCACATCGTTAATAGTCATGCCGGGGGTTAGCGCGGTATGCTGATCCAAATATCCCACACGGGCATTCTTTGCCCACTCTATTTTCCCTTCGTCCGGCATAAGTTTGCCTGTTATGATGTTCATAAATGTGGATTTTCCCTCGCCGTTGGCTCCCACCAATCCTACATGTTCACCCTTCAGCAAACGGAAAGATACATCATTAAAAATCGCTCTGTCCCCAAAACCATGGGTCAAATGTTCTACATTTAAAATACTCATATTTTTCCACCTTACTTCTTCACATATCTAAAGCCGTCTTTCAGGCTATCCCCTCGCAGTTCCACCTGCCCTCTCGGGTCCTGTGCCGCACTGGGGAAAGGCTCATATCCCACATAGCCACCATAGGTAGCATAATAGAAAGTGTGTCCATCCAATTCACACTCAGCCACTTCATGTACACCATAGGTGTGCTGCCATACATAGGCATCCAGCAAGCAGCAGCCTGCGATATAATCCACACCCACATACAATTTATAACAACCGTACAAAATCAATATAAAATAGGGAATCACCTTCAAATAACGATTTCTCACAAGCTCCCAAAGGCTTCCAAACCCAAGAGTCGCCAAAAGTAACACATGGGCATATCCATAACGCATCATCGGGGCACTAAACTGCCAGAACAAGAAACAGGCGCAAACAGTTGCCAATACCAGTAATTCATCCATCTGCTCCCATTTTTTCTTGCATAACGCAATTGTGGTCTTAACTGCAATCCAGCCAATCAATATCCAGTCAGCAAGGACAAATAGCTTTTCCAATGTCGATAACTGGGTATCAAACCACAGAGGGAACCATTCTCTGACAGTGGCATGAATGCCTAAATCTCTCGCCCCTCTGGCATAGACCTTTATCATCGTCGCGTCCGTATAAATAATGGACAAATCCGTCATCTTCCAGTCAAAATCAAACAAATCCAGCGCCGGAAAAGGATACAGAAGCCAGCCAGTGATAATCACATTTCGCCACAACCAGGGCACTGCCACCAATAGTCCCATTGTCAAGTATATGGCAATTTCTTTCCACTGTTTTTCCTTTATCAAAGCATATGCAGGCTTCACCACTAACAACAGCACAAGTCCCGCAGTTACCTTTAAAGTCAAGGCATACACGCCAACCACACAAAGAAGCGCATAAGGTGCTATCCGTCTCTGCCCTGTTTTTCTATCCTGCTCCAATGCAGTCAGCCACTGAATGATGATGAAAAATATGGTCAGCATAACTGCATAATCAGAAGATGGCGCATTGATTTCATCCCATACCGTTGTCAAATAGTACAGCGCTCCCACTCTGGCATAGTCCGACATAACCATATGCTTACGGGCAAAGGCTTTCCGCAGATTCAGTGCCTCCACACTAAGTAACAGTGCCAAGAAACCATTGACTGTATGTAAGGACCGCCCCAACAAAAACTTCATACTGAAAAGTGCAGAACCGGCAAACAATGCACTATTGTAGCCAAACCGATTGTTTAAAGTACCCAATCCCTTGACTACGCCATATTCCTCAATCCAGCGGATGCTCTGACCATGGTACATATCCATATCCGGCACCCGATAGCCTCTGGAAGTAAAGAACGCCCAGACAATAATCAATACCACAATCAATATTTTACCGGTTAACGACTGCGTCATCATACATTCCTTGAGAAATTCCCGCATCTGTCTGTGCCATAAAATACATACGGCCACACAGAACAAAAGCATTATCACATTTGCCTCTGTATTCACCCGATAAAACAAACTGACAATCTGTGCATAGACAGTGGACATCACAATACCTGCCATCAGCAAAGTGTTTACACTTTTTAGGCGGTATCTCAGCACTTTCTCCGAGAATTTAGAAAAGGCAAAACCCAGACCAAATGCACAAAAACCGATATATATCCAATTGAACAAAATCACTGCCATGGCTTTCCCTCTCCTTTCTCCTTGTTTTTTACTTCACCAGGTAAACATTCATGTTCACACTATTACACAGGTACTCCGCCTGTAATTTTCGCCCCAGATGGCCTTCCAAAACAGACACTGCTTCCACAAGCAAAGCGTCCTGCACATACAGAAGCACTTCGCTTTCCCCTTCTATGGTAGCAAGCGATTCTAATTCTTCTGTCTCTTGTCCGGAAAGAAAGCAAATCTTCTCCGGTATTGTAAAATCATAATAAGAATAAGCGCCTCCCTGGGGACCATACACAATCCAAGGAACCTCTCGCTTCTCTTCCAGTTGCTTCATATCTTTGCCGGAATGAAATAAGTAAATAATTCCATTTCCATCATCGACGATTTTCACCTGCCACAACAAGAAGGTCAATACAATGCAAATGCTAACTGCAGTCTTCGCCCATCTGCGGTATGCGCCCGCCGGCATATGTTCCATCGCATATTCCACCAATAGAACGCCACCCCAAAGGGCTGCCATTAATGTAATCGTGTAGCTTCCCCAAAGATATCTCTCCACATTTTCACCGGGCATAGAGAAACATACCGCCAACTGATACAACTGTGTGATTGCTACTGACAAGAGTAATATTTCCATACACGCAATGTCCTTCTTCCTATACAGGACAATGGCTCCCCCTGCGATACAACCAAACACCAGTAGCCAGCCAATCCAGCCCGGAAATCCTTCGCCAAAAATACAGATCGTCAAATGGTCATATCCCCAACGAATCTGTCCCAGTTTATCCTTTGTAAAATCAAACAGCGTATCCATGGCCATGGCACCTTTGTCACGGAACAAATTCCACCTGCTATACTTAAAAGCCAAAAGTTCCGTACCTAACGCTACCACGAAATTACCAATCCAAAAAATAACCGTCCAAAATTCTTTCGCGCGCCAGAGCCGAGCATTCTCTTTTCTTGCGGCACAAAGAATAAGCCGTAAACAGAAGACTGCTGCCACCACTGCATAGTAAATCCAGAAATCGTAATGGGTTAAGAAACCGAACACGCTGACACCATACAGCGCAAGATAGGCCAACAATTTTTGCTTCCACCCACTCTTTTCACGCAAAATCCAAAATCCTGTTACCAAGAGCAAAACCTCCGCCCACAGCAACATCATATACATTCTCAAAGTCATCGCCTGCTGCAAAATCAGACGATTGGCAACACAGGATAAAAAGGCAATCAATCCTGCTGCCAAAAGTTTCTTTGTAAGGTGCTCAAACACCTTATATGTCAGAATTAACAAAGTCATGAAAAAGAAAAGGTTAATGCTAAATCCTATCCATAAACTGGCACTTCCGTGGAATCCGCAATAGGAAACCAATCGAAACAACCAAAAATAAAGGGGCACATGGTCACTGTATAGTGTGGTGCCGATATAATCCAAAGCCGGCTTGTCCCAGTCAGCGGAGAAATATTTCGAAACTTCTTCTCCGGACATCCACTTGCCATACTCTTCCCCCGGCCATCCTTGCTCGAAACCATTGGCGGACTGATAGGAATACACTTCGTCACAGAACCAGACTTCTTTTTTTGCACTCCAATAAAGGAACACTGCGGTTCCAATCAACAAAAGAAAAACTAACACTATGATGGATTCCCATTTTTTTCTGAGTTTTCCATTTTCACAGGACATCGATAATCGTCCTACCTCTCATTTTCTATTTGTTACTTCGACGCGTTTTCGTTCATGCTTTGGCGTTTTGCCGCTTCTACCACATGACTCACCAATACAGAAGTGGTCACTGCACCCACACCACCGGGCACGGGAGTAATAGCCTCTACCAAAGATTCTACTTCATCGTACTTCACATCCCCGCAGAGTTTTCCCTCTGCGTTCACATGGATGCCCACATCGATGACTACCTGACCGGGACGCACAAATCCTGCATCCACCACACCGGGTTTTCCTGCTGCCACTACCACGATTTCTGCTTCCCGCACGATGCTTTCCATATTCTTGGTTCGGGTATGGCAGATGGTCACTGTGCCATTTTTTTGCATCAGCATCATAGCCACCGGACGACCCACCACCAAGCTTCTGCCAATTACAGCTATACGCTTGCCTGTGCAGTCGATTTCATAATGATCCAATATTTCAATGCAAGCCTGTGCGGTACAAGGGGCAAATCCCAAATCTTTTCCCGCAAACACACCTGCCAAAGATCCATCCGTAATACCATCCACATCTTTTTCCGGATTTAGATGATTAATAATTTTCTCTTCATTCAAATGCTTGGGTAGAGGACGGAACAATAACACACCATGAATAGATGCGTCCTCATTTACCTTAGCAATCACATCCAACAAAGCCTCCTCTGTCACATCGGAAGGAAGAAGGTATTTCTCACACTCCACCCCCAGGGTTTCACAACGCTTCGTGGCTCCCCGCTCGTAAGAAATATCACTTTCGTTTTCTCCCACGCGAAGAATCGCAAGTTTGGGGGAAATCCCTGCCTGCTGTAACTTAGCCACTTCTTCTTTGATTCTCTCGTTCAAAGAAGCGTTTACTTCTTTGCCCAACAACTGCTTTGCCATAATTTCTCCTTTATCCACGGTGAAGGATTTATTTTAATCCCTTTTCCACTTGTGTAAAAATCTTATCCGCGAGTACACCATATTTGGCAATCATATCCTCTGCCTCTACGGAAAACTGCTCTGCCTTTTGGCGATTCTGCATAGATTTAGTGTTAATAAATACATTCAAAGACGCTCCCAAAAGTGCAGCTTTGCAGGTGGCTGCGCCAACGCCCACATCACTGATGGCGAGCACACTAACCTTTGGCGCATATTCCGCTATCACTTCGATGGCCTCGCAACATTTTCTCATAATTTGCAACGGCACCAGGCATGCTTCCACCAAGGCCGCTTCCATCACTTCCTGCTTTTTCGCCACTTGATCCGGAGTGTCCTTGGGCATACCATAGGCTTTGGAAAGGGGCTCAAATACACGGGCATCTTCTTCCACCAAAGTCAACAACTCCTGTTGCAGCCTCCGAGCCTTTTCGTTGAGCGCTATCACATCTGCCTCCACGTCTGCATATTTCTTCTTTCCCACAGTAAGGTTGCCGGCCATATTGCCTAGAGCGATACCAACCGCACCAATGAGTCCGGAAGCACCACCGCCACCGGGCACAGGTGCTTTGCTGGCAAGCGCCTCAACAAATTCCTTACAACTATAATTCGAAAACTCCATTTTCTCTCCTTGCTATCCTGCTTTCTGACAGAATCAGCTCCGCTTTTCCACTATGACATAGTTACGCAGTGGCATCCTTATGCACCTGCAACTCATATAATTTCTTATAAATTCCATCGCGAGCAAGCAATTCCTGATGGGTCCCCCGCTCTCTGATTTCCCCCTTATGCATGACCATGATACAATCTGCATGCTGAATGGTTGAAAGACGATGGGCCACCATAATGGTGGTTCTTCCCTGCATCAGTTTTTCCAACGCTTCCTGAATCAAAATCTCAGTTTCTGTATCAATATTGGCTGTGGCTTCATCCATCACCAAAATCTTAGGATCATGAGCCAGGGTTCTGGCAAAGGACAACAGTTGCCGTTCTCCTGCGGAGAAGGTAGCACCTCTCTCTGTTACCGCTTCCTTATATTTTTTCGGCAATTTCTCAATAAAATGAGACGCATTCACGTACTCTGCCGCCGCTTTTATTTCTGCATCCCCTATCTCATCATAGAGGCAAATATTTTTCTCGATGTCGCCTTCAAAAATGAACACATCCTGCTGCATCTGACCAATCGCACTGCGCAAACTTTTCTTACTAATGGTGCGGATATCCACGCCGTCGATATAGATATTTCCCTTTTGAATATCGTAATACCGTCCAATCAGGTTGAGGATAGAAGACTTACCGGCTCCTGTTGCTCCTACAAAGGCAACTCTTTGCCCGGGTTCTATCACAAAGGACACATCTCGCAACACATAATTTTCATTATCATAGGCAAACCACACATGGGAAAACTCGATTTTTCCCTTAATCTCTGTCAACTCCACCGGATGTTCCGCTTCCGGCACCAAGGGCACCTCGCTCATAATGGTGAAAATCTTCTCTGCCGATGCAATGGAAGATTGTAGGGTTGAAAAATGCTCCGCCAATTCCTGAATGGGCTCAAAGAAGGAATTGATGTATTGTGAAAATATATACAGTGTACCCACGGAAATCACCTGATGGAGTACATCCCTGCTTCCCACGCCCATCACAATCATCAAAGATAATACACTCAAAAGATTACTCAAAGGGCGGAAGATAGCAAACACCATTATTTCACGGAAATACGCTTTGTACAGTTTGTGGTTCTTGTCGTCAAACTCTTCCATCTTGCGCTCTTCACGACCGAACATCTGAATCACACGCATACCGGAAATATTTTCCGACAGGAAGGTGTTGATGTCCGTAAGCTTCGTTCTGGCTAATCGATACGCCTGACGGGCAACCTTTCTGAAGAACACTGACAATACCGCCACGATAGGCAACAGCGCAAAAGACCAAAGCGCTAATCGCCAATCCATAATCAGCATCACTACTGCAAGACCTATAATCTTGATGATATTACGGAATAGTCGCACCAAGATACCGGAATACATTTCATTCAGCGCTTCCACATCATTGGTGACTCTGGTCACCAATTTACCTACGGGTGTAATGTCAAAATACCGACTGCTCAAAGACTGAATATGTGCATATAAATCCTTACGCACAGTATGAATGATTTTCTGTCCTGTTTTCTGCAAAATCCATGTCTGTGCTAAATTAAACACTAGGCTCAACATTAGCACAATACCATATTTGATGGCAGTGTCCACAATGATGGAATACTCCCCCTGCTCCGAAAACAAATCCACTGCATCGCCAATGAGTTGGGGGCGATATAAATCAATTCCGGCCAAAGTCAGCACCAAAATCAAGCACAAAACCATCCAACCGGCATAGGGCTTCATGTAGGCCAACAAGCGAAGCATGGCGTTGCCGGAATAATTCGATTCAATTTTGTCGTCTGTGTATTTACTCATTCCACGCTACCCCTTATAGCTTCGTCAATTCCTGCTCCAATTGCTGCCTTTCATAAATATGGGCATAGAAACCACCTATCTCCATCAGTTCCTCATGGGTGCCATATTCGGTCAATTCTCCCTCCGTCAGCACCGCTACATGATCCGCCTTCTGCAAAGTTGAGATACGATGGGCAATGATGATGGTGGTCTTACCCTTTCTCAGACGCATCAAGTTGTTCAAAATTTGTTCCTCTGTATCGGTATCCACTGCAGACAAAGCGTCATCTAATATCAAGATGGAGGCATCCTTCAACAATGCTCTTGCGATAGAACTTCTCTGCTTCTGTCCGCCGGACAGGGTCACACCCCGCTCTCCCACGAGCGTACTGTACCCTTCGGGAAACTCCATAATATTATCGTGGATACAAGCGTCTTTTGCAGCCTGCTCGATATCTTTTCGCAGCTCCGGCTTGTCCTCGATGCGCTCTTCCAAACCAAAGGCAATGTTTTCTTCTAAAGTATCGGAAAACAGGAAATTATCCTGTGGCACATAAGCCACATCTCTTCTCAATACCGCAAGGGAGTACTCTGTAATGGGCTTTCCATCGATCAATAAAGAGCCTTCCTCACAATCATAGATACGAAGCAACAAGTCAGCCAAGGTGGTTTTTCCACTGCCTGTTCTTCCTAAAATTCCTAACATTTCTCCTTTTTGCACGCGGAGATTGATGTTTTTCAATACCGGATTATGTGCATCCGGATAAACAAAAGAAAGGTTCTTTAATTCTATCTCTCCCTCTATTTTCTGATTCTCTTCCGAGGAAATCACCTTGTCCAAAATATCAGGTTCTTCTCTGAAAATAGCTGCAATCCGTTGCACTGCTGCTGCCGCGTGACTAAAGGTATTCACACTATCACCACAGGCAATCATAGGCCACACCAACATACCGATATAGGAATTAAATGCCACATACTGACCGATACCAATCCTTCCATCCAACACCATTTTACCGCCAACAATCAACGTAAGCATCATACTGACACCTGTTATGGTGTCTAAAATGGGATGAAATATGGCGCGCAATTTTACCACAGCCAAATTCTTGTCCATATTGTTTAAGCTGGATTCTTCAAATGCCTTAAAATCCTTCTCTTCCTGCACGAAAGCCTTTAGCACACGGACGCCCGCAAGACTTTCCTGTACCTTGTCCGACAACTGGGAAAAGGCCTTCTGGCGTGCCAACTGTCTTTTCTTAGATTCCTTGGCATAGAAATAACAACCCACTGCCACTAGGGTCATGGGAACAAATGCCACCAACATCAATTTCACATCTACATATACTGCCATCTTGACCAATACCATAATGGTCATCACAATCGCATCAAAAGCAGCAATAACCGCATGTCCTACGGCCATTCTCACCGCCTGCAGGTCATTGGTAAAATGAGCCATCAAATCGCCTGTTTTATGATGATTAAAGTACCTTGCAGACAGGGTTTCCAAATGCCCAAACATATCGTTTCGCAGATGATATTCCATTTTTCTGGACGCGCCAATGATGAAAAATCTCCAGCCAAATCTGCACAGTACCATGGTAACGCCCACAATCAGCATCTTCAACAAAAGCATCTTCACGCCATCCATCCCCAAAGTTCCCTCGGACAAACCATCGATGATTTCACCGGTGTACTGGGGCACATAGAGACTCGCCATATCTACAATAATTAGTATTAAGATTCCTGCCGCATAGTGCCATTTATACCTCAGCACATAGGGCCAAAGAGAAAACTTCTTTTGTTTCATAAATTCTCCAAATCTATTAGATGAGCTCCTGCTCATTAATCACAAGCCTAAATTTCAATCCCAATTTGTCTGCCGCTTTTCTGCATAAAATCATACGATTCATAAAAGTCTCGAAATAATCCATCACCGAGCACATATTGGTATCAATTTTTAAGGTAGACTTGATATAATCGCCCTTCTCAATTTCCAGTCGGCTTTCCTTTACCGCAAAATTTACTCTGTCGTGAATATCAAACTCGATTTCCTCGACTTTGCGCACTCGGGTATAACGCACATCCGTCTTGTCTGCCAAAATGAGGGCTGCCGCAATGGCATTTACGGGAAATGCTGTGGATTCATCGTGGTTGCCGATGGCCGTAATAATGGTGGCAATATCCTCCGCATCGGCCCCCATTCGATCCAAGATACGAAAGGCCATAACGGCACCGGACTGAGCATGCTCCACACGGTTAATGACATTCCCAATATCGTGTAAATAACCTGCGATCCACGCCAACTCCGCATCTCTCTCGCTATAGCCCAAAGTGAGCAGAATATCACTTGCTGTTTCGGCCACTTTGGTCACATGAGCAAAACTATGCTCTGTATATCCCAGCGCAATCAAAGATTCGTCTGCCTTTTGGATATAAGTCCTAATCTCTTCACTTTTTCTAATATCATCACGCGTGATTTTCATGAAATATAATCATTCTCCTATTCACGTTTATGTTCTTATATTATAAAACCCTTCTGCGCTCTTACGCGTTATTCTTCATCCGATATAATTTGACCGCATTCTCCCAGGTAATGCTTCGCACCTGTTCCTCTGTGATGTTCTTTATTCTTGCTAATTCTGAAACTACATATTTCAAATTGGTAGAATCATTGCGTTTTCCTCTGTTGGGCACAGGTGCAAGGTACGGGCAATCCGTCTCCAAAACAATTCTGTCCATGGGAATGTATTCTACTGCTTCCCGCAATTTTTTTGCATTACTAAAGGTCAGCACTCCTCCTACACCCACATAGAAATTCATATCCAAAATAGTTTTGGCGGTTTCCTTGGTATAGGAATAACAGTGCATCACACCACCAATTTCCTGAGCCTTCAAAGCCTGCATCATATCCAGCGTGTCTTTCGCCGCCTCTCTGGAATGAATGACCATAGGCTTGTCAATCTTTCTCGCCAATTCTATCTGACGTTCAAACCATTTTTTCTGAATCTCTCTGTCCGGCTCGTCCCAATAATAATCCAACCCGATTTCACCCACTGCCACACATTTGGGATGCTGACAGATTTCCTCTAACCAGGTCATATCCGCTTCTGTCAATTCCCCTGTATCGCAGGGATGAATGCCCAATGCACCATAGATAAAGTCATATTGGTCCATCAGTTGCAATGTTTTTTTACAGGAATGAATACTGGCGCCGATATTAACTACTCTGCCGATGCCTTGTGCCTGCAAACCATTTAATAATTCTTTTCTATCTTCGTCAAATGCCTCATCATCGTAGTGGGCATGGGTATCAAAAATAAGAGACATATGTTTACTCCCTTATGTTTTCTTTCTTATGCTTTCTTTTGCAAACTTAATTTCTGTCGCGCTCTACGGACGGGAGTTTGCCGGAGTTTCGTAATAAATCGTGCTCTCCGTAACCACCTTCAATTCTCCGTCCTTCACTTCCAAAATAGATGCAGCGCAATTAGGCAGGCTGATTTTCCAATATTCCTCCAAAGAAATCCCTAACAGGCGATTTAGTTGTCCCCGATTGAATGCACCGTGAGCAACGATTAATATGGTTTCACAGTGTCCCTCCAAAGGCAATATCACTTCCTCAAAAAATTCTTTTCCTCTTTGAATCACCTCTTCAAAAGAATCTCCACCCGGCAGCGGAATATACTTTTCCGGATGCAATATAAAATTGTGAAAAGAATGATTTTCGTCCGCTCTGGCATCCGCAAAATAAGTCCCTTCCAATGGTCCTGCGTCAATCTCTCTTAGACGTTGGTCAATCTCAATATCCACCTGTTTTTCACCAAGAATCAACCGAGCAGTTTCCTGTGCTCTGCCAAGGGGTGAACAGAACACCCTGTCAAACACCACATCTTTCAGCGCTTCGCCACTCACTTTTGCCAGTTCCCTGCCATATTCATTCAAAGGAATATCCGCAGAACCCTGCATTCTTTTATTCTTGTTATAATCAGTTTCTCCATGTCTAAAAAGGTATATTTTCATTCCGACTTCCCTCTTCCTTTTGGGCACAAAAATTCAATTTATATTGTAACATACTCCCTTTTTTATGTAAATGTGGCAAGCGTGATTTTCAAACTAAAATATAAGGAAGGAGCAGACAGAAAATTCTATCCGCTCCTTCAAAAGATTTGTTTGTAATTTTACCAACTCAACTGCTTCTTCCCTGCATAGGTTGCACACAGTCCGGTGATGTCAGAGTTGGTAACCTGACCATCATTGTTCACATCACATAGCAGTTCCATCAAGGCGTTGGATGCACTGGTCTTGCCCGCGTAAATTGCAGCCAGTCTTGTGGCATCGGAATTGGAAATAGTACCATCTCCGTTGACGTCACCTACATAGCCAATGGCAAGAATGGTCTCTGCCGTCACGCCCTCTGCCTTGTAACTATAACCGCCGTTGACTCGGCTTGCGGGAAGTCTTTGGTAGGTCAGTCCGCCGTCGTAACTTACCGCCACAAAGCAAGGCTTTTCACATGCTACGGTAAAGGTGTTATCACCTTCTATCCAGCCGCCCGCCGGGGCTATGATGGTAGCAGGTGCGGTAACGGAACTGGTATTGTTGATTTCCAGTTGGTCGCTGATGTCGGGTGTCGGGGCTGCAGTGGGCACCGGACTGGGTGTGGGCATCGGGGTTTCTTCGGGCAGGGGCGTTGGCGTGGATAAAAAGTCGGGAAACAATTCCGGTTCTTCGCTATACAGGTATAGTTTCACATTATCCAGATACAACGCAGAGTTTACATCTGCCTCCTCCGGAAGACACTGTATCAAAATACAGCCCACATTGGACACGTCCGGGTAAAGAGGCTTTTGATTGTGTGCCATTAATTTCCCATTCCAATAATATTTGTACGTTCCGGCCTTCTTATCAATCACCAACTTCAATGTTGCAAAAGCACCCTTTTCTGCGTTTGCTGCATAATAGGTTATACCGGACTCGCTTTGATGGAAAAGTCGGGTGTCGTTCAGTATGTACCCAGCCATAGAAGAGACAGAACCATTGGTGCACTCACCGACGCTGATTCCATAACCATTTTCCTTTGTATCCTCACCCTGAATGGCAACGTCCATTTCCACCACAATAGCATTTGTGTCAGTTGCTGCATCCCCCAAAAGGTATTTGTATTCTAAATTTTCTAATATGCTGAGTCGTATATATCTTCCATCTGTGTTGGTATGAACATAGGGAATCTTCAGACATAAGTCAGAAATTTGTGCCGTCTGCTCCACCTCCTGTTTGGAAACAATGATTGCCTCTTCATTATCGCCCAGCGCCTGATATCCTTGATTCGTGATAACCTCTGTGAATTTTGCACCTAAATAATAATTGTCAAAGGTCTCTTTGATGGGCTCATAAAGCCAACCGGCATTTGCCGACGCTGTGGGTGCGGATGCCGCCAAAGCTTCCTTCGATACATCCGCGGTTGCGTTGACCTCTCTTACATTTTCAGAGAAAGGAATTCCGGACAACACTACAACCATCGCCAATAACAACACCAATTTATCTCGATTTTTTCTTATCTTTTTATTCATGTTTTCCTCTCGCCAATAAATACAAACAGACTCAATTTCATTTTAAAGAGTTTTTCCCAAAAACACAATGAAAAGATACTGTTTTCATATTTTTTCCTCCACAGAATTCTCCCTTTCATTGACAAACCATATCCCCAAATCTATAATCAAAGAATACTATTATTTGCAAGAGGTTACACATGAAAATACAGAGACTTCGTTCCGAGTGCATCAACTGCCTGGCAAAAAGGAATATGAATACCTATCCGGAAAACACCCCAGAAGAAAAGAAATTAGAGTACACCAAACGGGTACTGCAGATTCTGCTGGACGCAGCAAATGACGAAGGCGCCCCCATCATTGTAGGGCGCATCACCGCATTGCGGGCAGAAATGTTCGGTATTACCGATGAATATGCGGAGATTAAAACATTTTATAACGATTTGTTATTGAAAAAAGAGAACGAATTGTTTTCCTCCATAGAAAGCGCTCCTGACCCCCTTCGATTGGCGCTTCAGTACGCTCTTGTAGGAAACTATATTGACTTCGGCGCTCTGGACAGCGTGGACGACGAGAAGCTGTGGGCTCTCATAAAAAAAGCCGGCGATCTGCCTCTTTCAAATGTGGAATATACCCATCTTCAAAAGGATTTGTCCTCCGGCAATAAATTAGTCTATTTAACTGATAACTGTGGTGAAATTGTTTTGGACAAATTATTGATCCGCCTGTTGCGGTCCCTTTATCCCGCTTTGGAAATCACCGTCATCGTGAAGAGCAGTTATGTCTTAAACGATGTGACAATGGACGACGCTGAGCAAGTGACTCTCACTGAGCTTGTCCGGGTCATTGGCAATGGCAACAACACCTCCGGCACCTGGCTGGAAGCCCTTTCTCGGGAAGCAAGCCAGGCAATCGAGGAAGCAGACCTTATCATCGCCAAAGGACAAGCCAACTACGAGACCCTTCGCTACTGTGGCAAAAACATCTATTACCTATTCCTCTGCAAATGCGCTATGCTGGCAAAGGATTGTAATGTGCCTCTGATGACCGGAATGTTCATCAACGACAGACGGATTCCCTCTGCCTAAATCGGCGAAAGCCACTTACATATATACATGTAGCATCACGGGAAACTATCTGTGAATATAATACCGCCAATAAGCTCCATCTATGACCTCCTCCGGGTGCCAGGTGTCTTCCATCCATTGCAACACCCAGTGGTCTTCCGGCACGCGCAAGTCACCATACCAACATTCCACCGCAATGACTGTGGGGTATTTTTCGGGATTTTCCTCCCAATATTTCAGGAGTTTATCGGAATACGTGGGCGTACATATGGTAGAGTCAATAGCCACTTTAGTATCCTCATACAGATATCCCAAAGTGTGCACAAATTCGCCACCCACCAGAAGCAAAGAATCTCCCGAATGAATATACTTCTGCCATTCTTCCATACTGGTATTGATCATATACGGACCCATATAGGTGGACATCATACCCACCGCCGGTCCGGACTTCACAATACCCCCCACATCCAAAATAGAGGTTGGCTCCGGGTTCATTGGCTTTGTGATAAAACCAACACGGAATATTGTAACGAAAACAAACAGCGGTATAAGACATCGTAGCAGATGTCTTTTTTTATGTTCCACATACTCTCCGATACACAAAAGGGAAACCACAACACCCAAAATGCCGTAACCCAAGGTGGAATAAAGAGACAAATTCGTTAAAATTAAGGTTGCCATCACACCCGTCAAGCTGATCGTCATACCAATCAAAAACACCCTTCGTGTGGTTTCTTCGCAACTCCTGCACGCAACAAATCCCAAAATCCAAATTACAATGTAGAAGAACAGATAGGGATAGTCCTCCGCCACAAACGCGATACTCATGATATCTACAACAAAAACAAGACCCGCAAAAAGAAGGAAAAACCGATCCAGCAATGCTTTTCTGCCGGTTTCCTTTTTCCATTTTCCAATAAGCCTGCTCAAAATCCATGCTGTGAACACAAACGCTAGGGACCACAGGATAAATGTGCCCGCTTCCTTTCCATACTCGAAAAGTCTGACAGAAATACTTTTATTATGACTTCCGTCTCCTGCCATAATTTGGGTCACACGCCCTAAAAATTCTCTCAGCCCTGACGGCACTGCAAAGAGACAGATATATCCACCGCCTAAAAATAAACAGGTGCAGCTTGTCCACAAAAGATCCAACCATTTCTTCTCTGAAAAGAAGATGATACACAAAACTACCGCACCAAATACAATCACACAGGATGGATAGGAAATGATTTCCAAGCACAGACACACGTCGGCCAATACAAGCCACTGCTTCCTGCTTTGTTGCTTGAAATACTTCCACAAACAACAGAATAAAAGCGCAGAGAACCACAATTGCATATTAGAAAACTCCGGAAGCGCTAAATCCTTGGGATTTACCGCCGCGAAAAACAGACACGCATACCCTAGCACCCTCCCGGATACATCCCCTTTTAATGTGCGATACAAGATACCGGTCACCGCCAATTTACATATCACTCCCAAGCTGTTCAAATAAACCACGATGCCTGTGGTGGTATGAAACAGTCCCAAATAAATACGGATAAATAAGGCACTCAAAAAAGCAGATGTCTGGTGAGGTTCCCACATCTGTAAAAACATTTTATCCCCGGTGGCCAGGCGATAAGACATCGCAATGGCATACTCCGCATCAATTTCAAAATCCATAAAGATACGTTTTATATTGACTGCCAATACACCTAGGAGAAGCAGAATAAATATGTATCTTTTTTGTTTGGTTCCTTGCGTTCCTTCCATTTTCTTTTCCTTTGACACTTTCATCCATACTAACTGCTACACAAAGTGTTGTTTTCATTATAATACGCCGAGATACAAAAAAAAAGAGGGAAAACACCAACGGGTGTCTTCCCTCTAAATCACTTAGTTATAATTGATTAAATCGCACCAAAGATGAACTTGCAAACGAAGAGAATTGCAATAATGGTAACTGCGATATCCTTCTTAGAGAACTTGCCGGTAAACAGTGCAATCAATACATAAGCGATGGAACCGATACCGATACCATTTGCGATGGAATAAGTAAGGGGCATCATAACCAATGTCAGGAATGCAGGAACTGCGCTTCCCATATCTGCCATGTCAACCTTGGAGAAGTTCTTCAGCATCAATACGCCTACAAAAATCAATGCAGGAGCAGTAGCTGCAGAAGGAATAATGCTTGCAACAGGTGACAGGAAGAGACAAACGATGAAGCAAAGGGAAGTAACCAAACTGGTCAAACCGGTTCTACCACCTGCAGCCACACCGGATGCACACTCAACGAAAGTTGTTACAGTAGAAGTACCGCAAACAGCACCTGCAACAGTAGCAACAGAGTCACATGTCATGGACTTGTCGATATCGATAGGGTCACCATTCTCATCCAGCATATCTGCCTCGGAAGCTGCACCATACAGAGTTCCGATAGTATCGAACATATCTACCAGACAGAAGGTAACGATCAACATAATTACGGAGAAGATACCGCCCAGCATCTCGCCGGAGAATGCGTTTCTCCAAGAGTCTGCCTGGAAGATACCGGTAACACCGATTGTTGCAAAATCTTTGAAAGGCTCTGCAAAAGAGCTGATGTCAAAGTTAGGGGTTGTACCGGTAGATACATACCAGATAATGGTAGTTGCAAAGATGCCCAAAAGCACAGCACCCTTTACATTTAACTTGGTAAGGATAGCAATAATGATGAAGCCCAAAAGAGCAACAATTGCGGGAGCGATATCTGCCCATGCAGCACCATTGATTTTAACGAACTGAACCAAGGTATAAGGGTTGTCCTGAATAATTGCTACGTTCTGGAAACCGATAAAAGCAATAAACAAACCGATACCTGCGGGAATTGCCTTCTTGATACACTCAGGCATTGCCTTTGCTATGTACTCACGTGCACCTGTTACAGAAAGTAACAAGAAGATGAGACCGGAAACAAAGATAATAACCAAACCAGCCTGATAGCCTTCAATTACATCACCGCCTGCGATAATCTGAGGCAAAACAAAAGATGTAAAGAAGAAGGAGTTAAGACCCATACCACACGCCTGTGCGAAGGGAAGTTTTGCGTACAATGCATACAACATAGTACCAATTACTGCTGCCAAGATGGAAGCAATGTATACTGCATTCCAGATGGCGGGAACGCCGGGAACATCAAAGCTAAAGCCTACAACCTGATTAGGGTTAACAACAATGATGTAAGCCATTGCAAAGAATGTTGTAAGACCGGCAATGATTTCGGTTCTTACAGTTGAACCACGTTCGGAAATCTTAAAAAACTTGTCCATTTTTTTCTCTCCTTTTTGAGGTTTTAATTGTAAGTACATTTTAGCAAGAACTAATAAATTTTTCAACACTTTACCGCAAAAAAGTTTATATTATTTTTATATTTTCCCCAAAACAACAAAAAAGCCGAAAACCGCATAATTGCTAGTCTCCAGCCCTCCAGTGGACCGCCAGGGGCTCGAACCCTGGACACCCTGATTAAGAGTCAGGTGCTCTACCAACTGAGCTAGCGGTCCAATCGCTATATATTTCGCTTGTCCCTTACGGAACAAAAGTTAATATATCATACCACAAAACCAAATGCAAGTATTTTTTTTATTTTTTCCTTATTTCAGGATAATACTCAGCAAAATACCCGCAAAAACGCTGATTCCATATACCAATCCCAACACTTTCATGTTTTCTTTGCGGTGGTGATTTACACGGAACAACACCAACAGTCCCACACCCGAGCTTGTCAACAGGCCGGCCATCGCCGCTCCAAAACTCATAGCCTTCTCCAAATACAAACTGGTGATTACCACACTTCCCGCACAGTTGGGTATCAGACCCACTGCCCCCGCTAGCAAAGGCCCCATCACCACATGGTTTAAAATAATATTTTCCAGCGAATCCTCTCCTATATAATATAGAAGAAGATTGATTAGAAAAGTGGCAATTAATACAAACAAATAAATTCGCACAGTATGGCGAAGCGCTGACCGGAAATATCCCTGTTCACAGTGACAATGTTCATGTTCGCACATTTCGTGAATGTGTACTTCTTCCTGCATTCCCTTTTTTCGCAGGATAACATCCACCACGATACCTACAGCCATACCAATAAGCGCCTTTAGAAATAGGATGCCTCCAATCACCTTCCATGATACCTTTTGAGATATCATAATAGGTAACATTTCATCAGAAGTGGACAAAAAAATTGCAATCAAAGTACCTAAGGTAATCACTCTGCCTGCATATAAATTCGCTGCAGCTGCGGAAAATCCACACTGGGGAACCGCACCCAACACACCACCAAAAGCAGGGCCTGCCAGCCCTGCTTTCTGTATTAATTTCTGTGTTTTATCTCCGGCACTGTGCTCCAAATACTCCATTACCAGATAGGTAAGAAATAAAACGGGCAACAATATGGCCGTGTCCTGTAGGGTATGTTCAATCAAATGCAACATAATATTTTCCCTTCAATGTGGTTTTTATTTTGATGACAATCCCGTGATGAAATCCTTCACCTTCAAGATGGCGTCAAGAACTGCCATGTCCGACAACTCAGGGAATATAATTTCACTGCCCTGTCCGGTGTATACTTCGATGGAAATTTCATCAATGACATCCAGCCCCTCCTCGGGAATCTGAATCTTAAAGGTTTTCAACTTATCCTCTATTGCGTGAATGGTGTCCACCGGATTCTCAATGGACAATTTTTCTACAATAACAGGTGATTCTGTATGAGGGATATCAATCTCTGCATCAATATGCTCGGATTCCCATTTGTAAGTGCTGACCGCCTTGGTCTCTTCTCTCTCTAAAAACAATAACTCTGCAAAACATTCAAAACGACTTAAAGTCAAAGGACTCATATTATAACCAAAGTGATCCAAAACGCTAAGGTCTACCCCAAACAAGCCCTCCACCTGCTCCGTGGTCAAATATAGTTCGTCCGGAACTTCGGGAAGCATATTCTTAAGCAAAGGGGTAGCGCTGACCACTTCTGCAATTTTATCCCTATAAGCCTTGATAAAGGGACTTGCATTGATGATTCTTTGATCTTCGCTCAAGTAGAAGGAAATCACAGGCTCTGTGGCATCCTCCGGATAAATTTCCGCAAAAATTTTATTCTCATATACATTTCCTTTTATGTTCAGTTCACACAGATCCTTTTCTGTTCTGCCCAACAAAAATGCTATGTTATCAATGGTTTCCTTCACCTGACCATCCAAATTCTCCTGCTTTAGGTCAATTTCTGCATCAAAGGTAAAATGTACCATGTCTGCATTGTTGAACAAAACTTCGGAAGATTTCCATCTGGGCACGAAATACGCAACCGCCCCTACCATAAGTGCCAGGATGATAACCCCTATGATTACTCCTATCTTCTTTTTCATAAACGCTCCCTCTTTCTGCCTTGATTTCTCTTGACTTTTGAATGATTTTTATTTATTATCTATATGTTGACTACCGATGCGTGGCTCAGCTTGGTAGAGCGCTGCGTTCGGGACGCAGAGGTCGCAGGTTCAAATCCTGTCGCATCGACTGAAAGGATGGTGTCTTTGGACTCCATCCTTTTTTATAATAGTCTATCAACCCAAGTTCGTCAAATCCTTTTCCTGAATTTGTATCTCTTCTGCTCTATATACACTGCTCCACGTCTGATGAATGATAATATAGCCCAGTGGTCCGGCAATAATCCCCCATGCACCGAACAATTTGATCCCCGCATAGAGAGAAAGCAAAATCATAATGGGCGGGACTCCCACCTTTTTGCCAATGAGTCTCGGTTCCAATCCCTGTCTAAAGATCACACATATCACATATGCCACAAAACAAATAATCGCCCGTAAAAACGCTTTTTGAAATAGAAGTTGCAATCCCAGCGGGATTAACACGATTCCCGCTCCCACCAATGGTAACGCATCCAAAAAACCGGCCAACAACCCCCACAAAAATCCGTGGTGCACTCCCGCAACAGATAGCACCACAGCAATAAATACTCCAATGGCTGTCATAATAATAATCTGCGCTTTTACATAAGTAGCCAAATATCGGATGGTGCCACAAATCACTTCCAGGATCACGTGGTACTCTTCCCGCTCCAGCATTTTATTCATAAAATTATCGTACTCCTTCGCCAACAGCACGGTGGCAATCACGAAACTTAAGAAAAATAAACCTCCGGAAACTAAAATTTTTAAATATGCCAAAGACTGGGAAAGCACCCCGGAAAGAAAATCCTGCTGGAAATAATCCACCCCCTGTTCAATATTAGAAAACACCATTTCTTCCAAATACAATGCGTCTACACCCGGAATTTTACCTACAAATCCGCAAACATCATGCACCACGACTACCATCTTTTCTTCTACCATGTCCAATCCTTCCACCCAAACGGGCAAAGAACTGATAATCCAAGAAGACAGCACCCACACAAGAAGTCCCACCAATCCACACGCCAGCACCAACAGAATAATCACACCTATCTGCCTGTGAATCCGCCATTTCCCCTGAATTTTCTGTAGCAATGGTCCAAAAATAGTCACAAACAAAAGTGCAACTAAAATTGGTGCCGTGAGGGGCACCAAAAATTTCAGAAAAAAATATACTGCTCCTATCAAAAGAAGCAGTACAATGTATTTGTTGTCCTTGACTTTTGCCAGCATACTATGTTCACCTCAACACAAATTGTGATATTAGTATGGCGGCGTTTTAGAAAAATATACCAAAAACTTGGCCTCTCGGCTTGATTTCGAATGACTTATGCTCCCCTGTAACCGGATGGTCAAATTCCAAACGATGGGCGCAGAGTGCTACGTTTCTCACTCCCATTTCCGCTGACATCTGCAAAGAGGCAGAAGTACCGTACTTTTGATCACCCAAAAGAGGCGTGCCCGCATAAGCCATCTGCGCTCGGATTTGATGAAAACGGCCGGTGTGAAGAAGCACTTCAACCATGCTTGCGGTCCCCACCGTTTTTACATGGCAGTACTCCAATTTCGCCCTTTTGGCTGTTTGCGTTTCGACGTTTTTCGACAGATACATTTCCTCCACTATCACTGCCTTGTTATCCTTGTCTTTATATATGAAGTTTTCCAACACGGTCTTTCCCTCTTCCGATGTTCCGCAAACAACAGCGTAGTAGTGCTTGTTGAACCCCTCGCCGTCCCCTCTTCTTTGCAACTGTGTCGTCAAATTGGATGCTGCCTGTTGGGTCTTTGCAAACACCAACAATCCCTCTACCGGCTGATCCAACCGATGGATGACACCTATGTATGGAGCACTCTTTGCCGGACCAGGACCCTTGTGCGCTGTGGCAGATAAGTAATTCTTTAGCTCGCTTACCACATCTGCCTGTCCCACACGGGCTGTCTGCGTAGCCAATCCTGCAGGCTTATAAATAACCAATATGTGGTTGTCTTCATATATGATTTCTGTGCGCATCAATCACTTTCACCTTCGTTGTTACCTATTTAAATACTATTTTTCGAACATCGCAAAGTTTACTTCCGCAACCCCTTGGGATAATGATTTTTCATCATTCCTCCGGCCAGTTTTCCCCAGCCGAGACCAAATCCGTCAGCACAGATTAAGTACCAGCCCTTTTCTCCTTCTGCAGGGAAAGTCTGTCCATTGATATATGCCCTTGCTTCTGCGCTCTCCGCGTCCATATTCCATACGTACTTTGCAAAGGACGGTCTGATAGCCAACGCCAGCGCATGGGATGGCTCAAATCGATTCTTCTTCAACTCTCCCAAATGCAAACCGGGACGGAGCACCTTCATCCCTTTCAGAGCAGGAAGTTCGACGCTCACCGCGTATAGGTTGTCGCCAAAGGTCATATATTGCAAAGGCCCCTGCAACCCAACTGCCTCTCCCAAGGAATCCATCCCTTTTATTTTTAGATTCTCTCTACAGAATTCCCCAAAAGCAGAAACTTCCTTCTCAGAAATACCCTTCGCAAATCCGTTCACAGGATTTCGTCTTTGCGCCCTGTCACCGACCTTTTCCATCACTGCCGCAAAATGTCCCTCACCCTTCACTCTGTGAGGCCAAAGACGAAGCGTCCCGCTCATATCTCCAAACCCATGGCAGTCATCGGTAGGAATCTTTTCCTTATTTACAGATACTAATTTAAACTCTGTATGCCTTTGCAGAAAACTCCGTATACTTTCCTCATTCTCTGCCGGCGCAAAAGTACAGGTAGAATATACCAATCTGCCTTCGGGGCAAAGCATCCCTGCTGCCGCATCCAAAATCTGTGCCTGCCTCCGGGCACAAAGTTCCACATTTTCGGGACTCCACTCTTCGCTTGCCACCTCATTTTTACGGAACATTCCTTCTCCCGAACAAGGTGCGTCCACCAAAATCTTGTCAAAATACCCCGGAAACATCTCTGCCAATTTGTCAGGACTTTCATTCGTCACACAGGCATTGCCAATCCCCATACGCTCTATGTTTTCAGAAAGGATTTTGGCTCTGTTCGCAACATATTCATTGCAAAGCAGGAATCCCTTCCCTCTTAATTTCGCTCCAATCTGGGTGCTTTTGCCTCCCGGCGCAGCACACAAATCTAACACTCTTTCTCCGGGTGTTACCTCCAGAAGTTCCACCACCGATTGTGCGCTGGGCTCTTGGATATAATACACCCCCGCTTCATGGAAAGGATGTTTCCCGGGTTGGTCTTCTTTTTCATAATAATACCCGTTCTCGCTCCAGGGAACCGGAGACAAACGCGCCACCTGGGCCATCACCTTCTCCGCCCCATCCGTAGCAAAACTGCCATCGATATTCTGTTTTAACGCATTCATACGCAGGGCCTGGTACTTATCCTTGGAAAAGCTTTCCTCAAAAGCATGAAAATCACTGCCCAGCATATCCTTCATTCTGTCTAAAAAAGCAACCGGTAACATATTTTTATACCTTAAACCTGTATAGCACACCCCACCGCTATTTTCTTCTCTGTATAGCCTTTTTTACTTGTTTTCGGGGTGTTTAAAGGCTTTTTACAAGATTTTGGCTATACAGAAATTTGTTTTTAACACTTTTTCTAAACTACTTTATTTTTTCTGTGGTAATATTTTTGGTAATATTCGCTCCGCCTTTTCAAAAGTGGTAATATTACCATTTCGCTGATATAAAAATTATAACTCATAACACCCCAAAAGCAACTCATATTTTATATGAATTTTGTGGAAATATTTCGAGGTTTTGGGCAAAGAAAAAGATACTATACATTAAGCATAGTATCTTTATGAATTAAAACTTAATTCTGTATTAAACTGAATTTAATTCTCTCTTAATTTATCAATTGCATAAAGTGCTTGTTGATATGTAAAACCTTCGTATACTAACTGGTCAATCAAATCAGAAGTTATACCTGCTTTTTCATATGCAATCACCGTTTTTTTTGCTTCTTCGTTCCAATCTGCTCCACACATATCTGCTGCATATTTGGCATCGGCATCAGATATACCTTCATATTTTAACTGATCGATTAAGCCATTGTAAGAAAACGACATTGTCTCTAAATATTGCATCGCCAGAGTTAATGCATTTGCTTGAGAAGGAGTAGCTTCATCCCCATAAGCATAACTTGCATATTTTTTAGGACTTTGTAAGTCTGATGCATAAAAGAAATTCTCATTAAGAAATCTTTCTACCAGTGCTTTATCTATATAAAATCTCCATATATCTTCACCATCTGTCCATTCCAATACACCATTTTTCATTTTAACATTATGACCATTTGCTATATATGTGATTTCACCCGTGCCTGATATTTTAATTTTTAAGTCTACGGTATCTTCGCTTATTCCTGCATCTGCATATTCAAGCTTATAATACATTCTGCATGCCAAAATCTCCCAAACACCGCAATACACAATATTTTCTCTATAAAGTTCCAATAATTCAGCTGAATTTATATAATTGCCGATATTAGAGATTAAGCTAATAGCGACATCTAAGTTTCCTTCACTAGCTTCTTTAATTGCTTCATTATAAATATCTTCTTTATAGTTCTCCTCTATATCTAATCCGTTTTCATCAATAATTTTTATATATTCTAATATATCACCTTTTTCAAAAGCTATTTTTGCATCTGAATATGATTGATAAATTTTTATCAACTCAGCACTGTCTTCGTAATCACTAATTTCTGTTAATATAGTTATAGCTTCTTCGTATTGTTTTTGTGAAGCTAAATTTTGGGCTTCTTCATGCTTCTTTTTTTCCCCACATCCAACCAATGACATTGCTATCATTAAAAATATAATTAGTGAATATACTTTTTTACTCATGCTCAAGTCCTCCTTCTTCTTATTCAATATAAGAAATTTGTTTTCGCATCTGACATATTGGTATTTTATATCTAAAAATTTATAGTGTGTAAAAGTCAATTTTACTCTTCTATTATATCAAATATCTTCATTTTTTCAATCAGATTTATCGACTATGTTCCTGCTGATACATCACTTCATAAGCCTTTTCTCTGTTCTTTCGTTCTAATTCGGCTTTATCATCAATGAGTTTATTATATCGGTCTGCCAATTCGTTGTATTCCTTTACCATATCCTCCAACTTTTTGTTAAGTTCTTCTTTTTCCTGCTCCATTTTCTTCTTATATTCCTTTGCAGACAATCCTCCCTGCTTCTTTTCTTCGGTTTCTTCGTACTCATCAATGTTAAAACCGTGCTTTTTAAGTATAATAGGCATAATTCTGTGCATTGAAGTTATAAAATCTCTTGTAATAAGAGTTTTTGCTGATAGTCTGTTGTCTTCCGTTATCATCAAAATATCTAAGTGCAAGTGTGGAAGTCCTCCCTTTCCGTCAGCACTTCCTCCCTCGTCCAAATGACATACTGCACTCACTACATTATTATTAAATCTTGCATTCATATATTTTATGATTAAATCGTTGTATTCGTCCAAGTGTTCAAGTGGTAATTCTGCCACCGCTTGCCACAACTCGCTTTTCTATTTGTTCCTTACAATCTTTATAAAGAGATTGCTTCGGTGCAATATAAATGCGGTTTTGTCCGCTTCGTTCCGTATCTATGTCGGGATTGCTGATATAATTCTTGTTTAATCTACGGTTATGCTTATCAATCCCTCCAAGTTGTCCTGCTTTATAGCATTGACAATAAAAACTGAACTTTGCCATAATTCCCCCTCCTCTCAAATACTTGGAGCAAGACCGTCTAAACTTCTAAATCTTGCCCCAAGGTATAAGCCCCTTTACTTTTTCAAAGTTGGGGCTCGGTTATCGTTCCTCTTCGGTCTGCCTTTGATACTTCTCAACCTTTACAAAATCATCTTCTGTATCGGTTGCAGGTTGTTTATGTTCTTCTGCTTCATCTTGTGCTACTGCTTCAAGTAAAACATCAAGAGAACCCTTATAAAACATTTCATCATCTATGTCTATTTTTGCCACATCAAACACCTCCCCTCACCCTTAATATGCCTTTTGGCTTGTGGGTAGGGTATAAAATCTATACACTGGAAAAAATCAATTTTTGATAAAATCGGCACTTCAAAAATTTTTTCAAATTTAATAAAAGTTTTTGCTCCAAACTGTTCTCTATCGGTCATATTGTTTTTGACAAGTAAATAAATTAAAAAAGCCACCGCTTTGGTGGGTGTAGTTGGTGAAGCAATTACAAGGACAATAGACAGTTTCAAACTGTAAAGTTTTTTATATAGAGTTCTGACGTGCTTCACCACCTCAGGACTTTTTTAATGGGTGTACGATAAGAAAAAACATCACCCAAAGTAAACAAAATGTTAAATGTCCACGGCGGACAACCTCAAAAATAATGCCGAACCAAGTGAGGGCGACTTGATTATTGAAAGATAATGAACGGCTACGGCATTGGATGACGTGTGCATTATATGAAAAGTGTAATGCAGTCTGGTACATATGAAAAACAAGGGCACGTTGCGTATAGTAATTAAAAGATCGACTTTGGTGGTATCGCCATATTACTGTTATGTATAGAAAATGAAACATCTCCGAAGTGTGCGGGGTTAAACACACTCACAGGCGAAAATTGTTTTATTACAGACTTGACCATTC